>Ga0187785_10000011_pt1 | contig 80392 bp, 66 predicted proteins | sample 0815_BV2_4_20_MG_FD_132466 | JGI IMG/M metagenome (GOLD analysis project Ga0187785, IMG submission 132466) | Tropical peat soil microbial communities from peatlands in Department of Meta, Colombia - 0815_BV2_4_20_MG | ecosystem: Environmental > Terrestrial > Soil > Wetlands > Peat | place...
CAGAAATCCAAGGAGATGGAACTCAATACACAGATCATCGGCAACAATATCACCGTAATAGACCGTCCGACCGCTCCGCTTCGTCCGGTCAAGCCGAAGAAGGCTCTCTATTTGCTCATTGGCTGCGTACTGGGCCTGACGGGCGGAATTGTAGTGGCATTCGGGTTGGAACAACTCGATAACAGCATTCATTCTACGGACGATCTGGAAAAAAAGCTCAATTTGCCTACACTCGGAGTAGTTCCGGATGTCGGAAAACTGAGGCGTCACCATCAGCTGAACGGCAAACGCACCGGGTACGAGTTCCTGGCACACGACGTTCCCAAATCTCCCGTATCTGAAGCGATCAAGAACATCAAGACGTCTATTTTCCTGTCTGTGCCTGCCCGCTCTATTCGTACCCTGGTGATCTCGAGTTCGGGGCCCCGCGAGGGAAAGACGTTCATTTCGGTATCGATAGCTTCAGTGCTCTGTTCGGAAGAAAAAAAGGTTCTGGTTATCGATGCGGATCTGCGAAGGCCAAGAATCGGCAAAGTGTTCGGACACGCCGACAAAATACCCGGACTCACCACGCTTCTCACCAGGGATGACGTGAAATTGCAGAAAGTTTTACGCAAAGCCAAGGTACCGGGGTTGTATTACATGACGTCGGGGCCGTTGCCTCCCAATCCGGTGGCTCTGCTGGAATCCGATCGCATGGACACATTGACGAACAGGCTGACACAGATATTCGATCTGGTCATCTTCGATTCTCCGCCGGTCGTGGGATTCTCCGATGCACGTATCCTGGCTGCGCATTCGGATGCGGTCATACTGGTAGTCAAAGAAGCGTTTCTGCCGGTCGAATTTATTCGGCAGGCGAAGTTGATGGTCACATCGTCCGGAAAAGCAAAGCTCCTCGGTGCCGTCCTGAACATGGCGAACGGACTTTCCACCTATTACGGAGCCAAATATACCAAGTATTACCGGTACTACGATTATTCGGAAACGAATGGCAATCGCATAAAGAACTTGATCCGGGGCAGCTGATCTCAACGGCTACGTGAGTATCCAGCCTGCGGCGGTCCGTTTCCCAATGCCGAGACCATGCCAATACGCTTTCAAATACTGAATGCGGGACGTTCTTTACCGAAAAAGTCTCCCCAATCTCACGTACTTGAAAGCGGGCTAACTTGAGAGGTTCCCGGAGTTTGGGGGGAGCGCCTGCGTTTTCGGCCATTTCTTGAATGCATAATTCTGGAGGACTCGCCGGGTGACCGATTCATTTCTCGAACGCCTTGCACAACCTCGACCGGACCCCGGAGGCGCAGCGGCTGCGGCATATGCCTGTACTGTAGGCCTGGCGCTGGTGGAGAAAATTGTGCGCCTGGAGATTCGTCGCGAAGGGAATCAGGGAGATTTCTGGCCGCGCCGGGCAGGCGAGGTGCAATTGCTTTCTGAGCGAATTCACCACCTGCGGGAAGAGGACTCCCTGGCGTATTTGAGACTCGCCAGGACGCGAAACTCAGGCGCTACGTACCGGGACAGGGAAATCGCCATTGCGCAAGCCGTGGCTTGCCCGTCGGACATGATCGAGACCGCGCGAGGGGGTCTGGACTGCGTTTTTCTCGTGGGTCGGCACTGCAAGGTTCATCTGGTGCCCGATCTTCAGGTGGCGTGCGAACTCATGGGTGCGGCTGGAATGGGGGCGTACCACATCGCTGCAGCAAATCTCCGCCTGCTTCGGGACGCGTCGTTACTGACGCTCAGGCAATCCCAATTATCAGCGATCCTTGAGGCTTTCCTGAAGCAATACCAGGCTGCAAAGCACGAATTGGCGCTTATAACGGAATCCGTTTCGAGAGGGTAGATGCTGCTTGCCGCGGACAATCTGCATGCGCTCAATCCCGTTTTCGCAGACGCTCTGGAACGCCTTGACCCGAATCCCGTCCAAACGATTGCCAAACAGTGCGAAGCCGCTGGAGCCGATCTGCTGGATCTGAACCCCGGGTATCTTTCGCGCCGCAAAGAAGACAGGATGGCTTTTCTGGTAGAGGCCGTTCAAGAAGTGACTTCGGCCCGTCTCATCCTGGACAGCCCAAATCCCCGCGTGCTTGCGAGGGGCCTGGAAGTTTGCAACGCAACGCCGGTGCTCAACGCCCTTTCATTGGAAAAGCACAAACTGGATGAAATATTGCCTCTTGCGGTGGATCACGGGACAGACCTTGTCTTACTACTGATGGATGACCGCTCGTTCACTCCCCCGTCCGTGGAAGAAAAACTGGCCGTCGCCATAGAGCTGAGAGAACACGCTCTGCATGCAGGGCTCAAACACGAGAACCTCATCTTCGATCCGGTCCTGCCCAATCTGACCTGGGATGACGCGAGGTTCAGGGTTTCCGAATGCATCAAAACGGTGCGGTATATTGCATCCGGGTCCATTTTCCAGGAACCGGCCGGAACCATGATCGGGTTATCCAATCTACGCAGCGGTCAGAGCGGCCGCTATCCCGTGCGCATCGAACAGGACTGCCTCAGTGTGTTTGCCGGCGCAGGATTGACTATTGCGCTGGCAAACGTGCTCCAGCCCAATCTGCTCGACACGTACCACGCGCTCAATGGTATGCTGTGATTCTTCGACTGCCCCGGCAAGAGAGCCAAGAACAGCCTTTCAGGGGAAACGCGTTGCCGAAAACGATCTTTCGGCTTATTCCTTCAATTTCAATGGATCACCGCTGGGTAAGCCAAGTTCCCGCGCTCTCAGAACGCGACGAAGGAGTTTTCCGGATGAAGTCTTAGGAAATTCATCCAGGAATATCAAGCTCGCGAGTGGTATCTCCGGCGAAAAATGTGCCCTCACAAACATCCGTATCTCGTGATTCAATCGAGCCGAGGCCGTAAAGTTATCGTTCAGGGTGGCGAACGCTTTCAATGTGTGTCTGCCCGCCACCGGCTTCACGGCAATGACCACCGCCTCCGTCACCGCCGGATGCATTGCCAGGATATGCTCTATTTCGTACGGTCCTACGAGCGTGTCGCCGAATTTGATCAGGTCGTCGTTTCTCCCCTGGTGAAAGAAATAACCATCCTCGTCTCTCGTAACCATGTCGCCGGTCAGGAACCATTCTCTGAATCGGAAATATTCCTGATATCGCGGAGCATCCTGCCAGATTCCCGTCATCATCGAGGGCCAGCCTGCCTTGAGGGCCAATTCTCCCATGGTGAGCACAGGCGACGGTTCTCCATTTTCGTCCAGGACCGTTGCTTCGATACCGGGAACTGTTTTCCCCATGCTTCCCGGTTTGGTCGTCATGGAGGGCACGTTCGCGATGCAGATCATTCCCGCCTCGGTCATCCACCACGTATCTTGAGGTGCGAGCCTCAGGACCTTTTTTGTCCAAAAAAACTGCTCCGGCGTAAGCGTTTCACCCGCGGTGGCTATACGGGTCAGGTGAGGGAAGTTGTATCTTCTCGCCAGATCGTTTCCGGCTTCCATCAGCCGCTCTATAGTTCTGGGCGTTGTATACAGGACTGAGACCCGGCGTTTTTCAAGAGTCCTGTACCAGGTGGAGGCCGCAAACCGGTCGCCCTGGATGACTGTCGTAGATCCGCACAGCAGCGGAGCAAACAACGCATACACCGTACTCGTAACGGATCCGGGATCTCCGTCCGTCCATACGACACTCCGTTCATCCAGGCCGAGCACATGTTTGCCGGTCATAAGATGCCCAAGCATGCTCATATGGGCATGTACTATGCCTTTCGGCGGTCCGGTTGCCCCTGAAACGTAGATCAGGAACAGCGGAGCGGTCGCTCTCACCCATCGCACGGCATTTCTCTTGGGGAACTCATCGAGCAATTCCGGGATAATGACCTCATTGGGGTAACAATCCGATTTGGGGCCTTCCACAAGAAAAACCCGTTCTACGCTTCCCATGGCATGCCGGGGCAACATGTCGAGCATGTCGGGACGGGTTACGATCCCTCGAGGTTTAGCATTTTGCAGGCGAAATTCCTGTTCCCCAAACCCCAGATCGGAGCGCATCGGTGAAAAAATGATCCCGAGCCTGGCACAAGCCAGCATGGCGAAGTAAATCTCCGGGCATGCGGGCAGAAAGATGAAAACGCGGTCGCCTTCGGTGAATCCTTCCTCTATGAGCAGGTTTGCCCATTGAGACGTAATCTCTCTCAACTGGATATACGTGAATTCCGTTACCTTGCCTGCTTTCTCGAAGACCAGCGCTGTTTGTTCCCGTTTGTTCTCATCTGCGGCCCATCTGTCAAGGGACTCGTGAGCGATATTTATTGCACCCGTTTCGTGCCACGTGAACTGACGTTCAATACTGTCCCACGAGAAATCCCGGTATTCCTTTGGGGCGGACTTCACGTTGGCTTCCGAATCTTCCGGGAGAATTCTGCTTCTCATGGTCTGTTTTCCTGCATAGTGCACTTTGGAGTGGTTCGGAGCGCTGCCGCTTCTCTTGTCCGGAGAATGTCCGGGTTCAGTCCGTCCATACGCGATACTTGCGATGAATATCGACCGCCTTTTCGGCGAGTTCTATACCCCTGGGCGATACGGAAACCGGCACGCGCTGCCTGCGTCCCACAAACGTCAGAGCACCCATCACTTCCTTCACGCACGACGTCAGTGCAGCCACGTCATATCCGCCTTCGAGGCTGAACAAGATTGGAGGGCTCCGCACTGCACCGCGCAGTTCGAGCAGCAATTCGGTCAACACGCGGTACGCCTTTTCGGTTATCCGGGTTCTGCCCACGGGATCGCGGTAATGGCCGTCGAATCCGGCAGCAACCAGAATCAGTTCCGGCCTGTACGACTTCATTACCGAGCCCAGTACCTTCCAGTAGAGATAAATGATGTCTCCGTCATCGATGTCTTTCGTCACAGGCAGGTTGATAGTGTATCCGAGACCGCTTCCGCTCCCTGTCTCGTCCCAGTTACCCGTATGCGGGTACCAGCCGATGTAATGCGAAGAAAAGTACATGACCTGATTTTCTTCGTAAAACAAACTCTGGAGCCCGTTCCCGTGATGAATATCCCAGTCGATAATCAAAATCCGACGCAAGCCGTACCGCTCCAATGCGTATCGAGCAGCGACACCCAGGTTGTTGAAGATACAGAAGCCCCCTGCCCTGTCCCGCAGCGCATGATGGCCCGGAGGTCTGACGAGGCAAAAACAGACGTCGCATCTGCCGGACATCAATGACTGCAATCCTCGTATGCACCCTCCCACGGCCAACCAGGCGGAAACATACGATTCCGGGCCGACGGGCGTGTCGGAGGCAAGATTGGTCAGCTCGCGCTCCGAGGTCCTGAGAATTTTTCTGATGTAAGTTGGTGTATGGACAAGTTCGAGCTGTTCCAGCGTGGCGAGATCGGGTTCGATAGAGACCAGGCCCTGAGTGAACTCTTTGTCGAGCATGCGGTAAACGGCTTTGAGCCTTCCGGGCCGTTCAGGATGGTCCAGTCCGGTCTGGTGCAAAAGATAGCGATCATCCCGAACAATTCCCACTTTTAGTGTCATGTTCTACTCACAGCCGCAGAATCATTGTGCGCTCTCGCTCACCGGCATCGCAAAAACTAAATCCCATTTTTCTGTACAGTTTAATAGCCCTGAAATTCAAGGCTTCCACAGTCAACCATATGGCAGCTAATCCTATTTCTCCGCCCCTTTGTAAAGCGAATCGCGTGAGTTCCGTCCCGAGGCCGCGATTTCTTAATTTCTCATTGACGAAAATCAAGTACTCCCCGTCGTTGCGTTCCGAATCAAGAATCAACGAGGCATGCCCCACTGCATTCTCGTCTTGCCAGGCGATGAAATTGATTCCGTTATGAAGGAGGTCGTTGATCCATTGAAGACGAGCCTTGTCGTCCGCGGGCGGCAGCCCCTGGGTGATCGCCTTGGGAACGAAACGATCGTACATGTCGGCGAGAGCCCATGTGTCAGCCTCGGTGGCTACTGCAACATGATAGGTGTCACCGCGTTTGTCGGTGCACGTTGATCCGTCTCTGTCCGCCATAATCTCCGATTCATGAATGAAATGTCAGCACCCGGTCGAGCCGAATGAGGCCCGACAATATCACACTACCTACGGGTGCTGACTATTTCGAGTTGAATATGGTCTACTTTATGGCAATCCGCTCGCTCACGAGATTTCCGATGACGGTCGGATCCGCGAGTGTCGTCGTGTCACCGAGTTCGTCGACCTGTCCTGCTGCGATCTTTTTCAAGATTCGCCGCATAATTTTACCGCTGCGGGTCTTGGGCAGACCGTCCGCCCATTGAATCGCATCGGGCGTGGCGATGGGTCCTATCTGCTGACGAACCAGCGCCACCAGGTCCTTCTTCAGAGCATCAGTCTTCTCGACACCGGTATTCACCGTGACGAATGCATAAATACCCTGACCCTTTATGGGATGCGGAAACCCTACAACTGCCGCTTCCGCCACATTATTGTGAAGAACCAGAGCGGATTCCACTTCCGCCGTCCCCATACGGTGACCGGATACGTTGATGACGTCATCGATCCGGCCGATAATCCAATAGTAACCGTCTTCGTCTTTCTTGGCACCGTCGCCCGTGAAGTACAGTCCAGGTATACGTGAGAAATAGGTCTCTTTGAACCGTTCATGATCGCCGAACACGGTTCTCATCATTCCGGGCCACGGCTTCTTGATGAAAAGGGCGCCTTCCTGATCGGGAAATTCTACTTCCTTACCGGTATCCGGATCAAGTATGACCGGATCGATCCCGAAAAACGGGAAAGAGCAGGATCCGGGCTTTATGGGGGCAACGCCCGGAAGAGGCGTCATCATTTGCCCGCCGGTTTCAGTCTGCCACCAGGTATCCACTATGGGGCACCAGTCGCGGCCGACAAAATGAAAATACCATCTCCATGCCTCCGGATTGATAGGCTCCCCGACCGTTCCCAGAAGCTTGAGGGAAGATACATCGTGCATTTGGACGAATTTTTCGCCCTCTTTCGCGAGAGAACGGATTGCAGTAGGAGCGGTATAGAATTTGTCCACTTTGTGTTTTTCCACGATTGCCCAGAAGCGATCCCAGTCGGGATAATTGGGAACGCCCTCGAACATGACGCTCGTGTAGCCGCAGTTCAATGGTCCATAGACAATGTAGCTGTGGCCCGTGATCCATCCGATGTCCGCTGTGCACCAGAATGTTTCGTTTTCCTTGAGGTCGAACACCAGCTTGGTTGTCATGGAGGTGTGCAGGAGGTAGCCCGCCTGGGTGTGGAGGACTCCTTTGGGTTTGCCGGTACTACCGCTCGTATACAAAATAAACAGAGGATCTTCCGAATTCATGGGTTCCGGTTCAACGTAGTCGGGCAACTCCGGGTCCGCTATCAGTTCGTGCCACCAGACTTCCTTGTTTGGATCGAGTTTGATATCCAGGTTGGCTCGATTGAATACGATGACCTTTTCCACATCCGGACAACGGGTCAACGCTTCATCCACGTTCTTTTTCAATTGCAGAAGCTTGCCGGCGCGGTATCCGCCGTCCACGGTGATTACCGTTTTCGCCTTGCAGTCCTGAATGCGGCTCGCTATCGATTCAGCGCTGAAACCTCCAAAAATCACACTGTGAATCGCCCCTATTCTTGCACATGCCAGCATTGCGACGGGAAGTTCAACGATCATCGGCAAATAGACAATCACCCGGTCGCCTTTTTTCACGCCCTGTTTCTTGAGCGCGGCTGCAAACTTGTTGACGGAATTGTACAGTTCCAAATAGGTGACTACCCTGGACTCGGCTGGATTATCTCCTTCCCAGTAATAGGCGACTTTATTCTTGAGCTTGTCTAAATGCTTGTCGAGGCAATTGTAGGTCACATTCAGTATTCCGCCGCCAAACCATTCGACTTCGCATTTTTCATGAAAATCATAGCGGAGTACGAAATCCCATTCCTTGTACCAGCTGATGTACTGTTTCGCCTGGTCCCCCCAGAATGTGTCAACGTCCTCCAGCGACCTGCGGTACAGATCCAGGTACTCGTCCATGCTCTTGATGTAGGCTATTTTCCGGTATTCTTCCAAGTGAACGTCATACCACTTTGGAGCATTCTCCATTTGCCAAATCCTCCTTTTTTGTTGTTGAGGCCGGAGACCTGTAGAGTTCGCTCAAGAACCCGTATGTTCTCTCATTCCCCTATCTTCCAGTCACACGTAGTGTATAGAAGACCTGATTATTACGGATCCGGTGTCGGAGTCGCACGAGGCCCCACACCAGGACACGATGAGGAACAATTGACTGTACACACCGTATATCCCGAACACGAACGCAACAACTGTCATAGAGCACTGAGACTTGCCTGTCTGTCTGGAGAAGTCGCTAAATGAAGATTGCCCGGCGCCCCTTCGGAGGCTCCAGGAAAGAACTTTGGAGCGGTGAAATCCTCTACTATAGCGTTCCTGAATTCATCTATGGTCCGCTGGCGACCATATGGAGCATCTGCCCTGTTTTTCACATTCGATATGCCCATCGTCCCGACACTGAGTCGTAACCGGCCTTCACTCTCCTCAGGTGCCGCAGGGAGTTTCCGGCGCTCACCCCCGAAAAAAATCACCGGATCGATCGGAGCCGCGTATCTGTTTGTGGAACGGCTGAACGACGGTAACCTCAATTTTGTTGTCGGATAGTGTGCGACCGATATCTTGTTCATTCCAACGCGAGGTCCGGCCATTATACATGTCAGAATTTTCTCCGAAGCCGGATACCCGATCAAAATTACACCTGTAATGCCGGTCCTGTCAAGCACGTTTCTTTTTTTTCGGTAATGCTACCGGGATTTTTCGGACTTCTGATCCCACCACTGCAAAACCGGTCGTTTCGGATTCATACTTTCGGTTATCGCTCGCTCCTCGGCAGATGAAGTTCGCTGGCGAATCTGTCCGGACTCCGAAAAAATGACTGTTCTCATTTCTGCCCGACAGGATTATGATGAAATTTGGCTTTGCCATCGGTCATCCCGCGTTCACATGCCGGGGAAATTGAAAAACGTGCGAAAATTAGATAATGGAAAATCACGACGTGTGACCTATCTGCCATGCCTTGTCTTCCCCGGGCCTCAGCGCGCTCTGGAGGCGCAATGAGCGAAAAACAGATCACATACGCAGTGACTCCGGCAGTGGTTGAGCGCTTTCTCGCAAAAACGCTGCCCTTCTGCGAACTGGACTCCCGCACGCTGGAACGCATATCGCAACGGTGGATAATAGACTATTATCCCAAAGGAACCACGGTCCTGATGCAGGACGTCACCGAAGTAAACTATTTCCATCTCATCCAGAAAGGTGGGGTCAAGACGTACGTCACCAGTCCTGACACGGTCTCCACTCTCACGGATTACGGCGGGGAGGGAACCACATTCGGAGCTCTGGCCATTCTCCAGAATCACAAATCGGACATAAACGTAGAGACCGTGGAGGACACCTTCTGTTTTCTTCTCGAGAAAGACGCTTTTCTCGGGCTGGTACGGGAGCACCCGAAACTGGCACAGTATTACCTGCATACCTTTTCCGAGGATCTCGTCTACGCAGCGTACTCGGAACTGCGCTGCGAAAGGATAAAGGCACGGCGTCAGGATTCCCTTTTTCTGTTCAGCAGCCGAGTCAGGGACCTTGTGAAGAACCCACCTGAAATAGTCTCCGTCTCCACCACTGTTCGCGAGGCCGCGAGACGCATGTCGGAACTGGGGATCGGGTCGGTTCTGATCCACGACCAATCCGAAAACATCATAGGCATTGTGACGGATAAGGATCTGCGCAATAAAGTCGTGGCCCGAGGTCTGGATCCAAACTCCCCCATCGAAAGCATCGTTACAGCGCCTGTTCACCGCATCAGTGCGGACCTGCCCTGTTTCGACGCACTGCTGAAAATCGTGAGCGAACGCGCCGACCACCTGGCCGTGGAAGGCAAGGAGCAGATCCTCGGAGTGGTGAGCGCCCGGGACATCATGGTTTCTCAGGGTGCATCGCCGTTATACATCTTTCGCGAAGCAGCCACTCAAAGAAACTTCGAAGGACTTCACGATCTCACCCGGAAACTGCCCATACTCGTGCGCAGGTTGATCGAAGAGGGTGCTAAAGCGGGAAACATAACCAAAATGATTTCCCTGCTCAGCGACAAAATCCAGAATCGACTCATGACCCTGCTGACGGCCGAAATGGGACCGCCTCCCGTTCCGTTTGCCTGGCTGTCCCTGGGCAGTGAGGGACGCAGAGAACAGGTATTTCCCACGGATCAGGATAATGCCCTGGTTTACCGGGACACCGAAGACAAATGGCAGCAGCACGCTGCGGAGGTCTATTTCCAGGCATTTGCCCGCAAGGCGGTGGAACACTTGCAAGCCTGCGGGTACCCGCAATGCAAAGGCGATGTCATGGCCTCCAATCCGCGATGGTGCAAGCCGTACTCGGTCTGGTGCAACTATTTCGACGAATGGATTTCCACTCCCCAACCCAAAGAGGTGTCGGTTGCTACCGCCTTTTTTGACTTCAGACCGAGCCACGGAGATTTGGCCCTCGGTTTCGATCTCCGGAGGCGTCTGACCGTCCTGGCTCAGCGCCATTACATTTTCCTCATGCATCTGGCAGGCGACTGCCTGAGAAATTGGCCTCCGTTGTCCTTCTTCCGAAATTTCATCGTGGAAAAGAACGGGGAACAATGCAACAGGCTGGACTTGAAGACCAGGGGAATCTTGCCCTTCGTGAATTTTGCACGACTCATGGCCCTCCGTTATGGAATCGAAGAAACCAACACCCTTGGCCGGCTGGAGGTGCTTTCGGAACAAGGACGCATTTCCGGAGAGTTTTTGCAGGATATGAGGGAGGCTTACGAGTTTCAGAATCAGCTGATCGTCGTCCATCAGCTGGACATGATGGAAATGGGAGTCATTCCTGAAACCTACATTGAGCCCGCCACGCTCTCGGATCTCGAAAAAAGAACGCTCAAAGAAGCCTTTGCGGTGATCAACCGCATGCTGGCGTTCTTGAAGCACGAATTTCCGGCAGCGATCTAGTGTTCAGTCCCTCAAATAACTTGCATAACCATCTATCCGAGCTTCCCCCGAAGTTTTCATTAAGCACTGGAACCCTGCTTTGTCATTGCGAGCGTAGCGAAGCAATTTCGCGTCGTTGCAGAATAAGGGATGGAGATTGCTTCGCTGCGCTCGCAATGACAGCCCTTTCCCGCCCGTCACTGAATGGATACTGAAATCAGCTGTTTTTGTTTTTTCTTCCCGCTGTTTATGGTAAAAATAAAAAGAAAAGTGATATACTGCTTACCCGCCCAGCTCATGCCAACATGCCGTTTGATGATTCCGGCCGAGGAGGTCCGATGGCCACGAAATCCGATACACACGAGGCGGATCCAGGGGCGGTCCTGGAATTTCTGCAAAAAACTTTGCCCTTCAATGAGCTGGATCGCGACTCGCTCCAGGAACTGGCAAGCCATTGCACCATCGATTTCTTCCCGAAGAATACGATCATTTTGAAACAAGACACCACCGAAGTAAGGCACCTGTACCTGATATATAGGGGAGGAGTAAAGGTTTTTCTAACGGATGCAGAGGGCGTGGTCAGCCTCTTGGACATCCGGAGTGAAGGAGGATATTTCGGAGCGCTAGGAATCATACGGGGATCCAGAGCAAATTTTAACGTGGAAACCGTAGAAGACACGTTCTGCTTCCTGCTTGACCGGGAGGTCTTCCTCCAGTTGATTCAAACCAACCCCCGTTTTGCGCAATATTACCTCAAACGGTTTTCGGAAGATCTTGTGGGCACAGCGTATTCGGAGCTGCGCAGCCGCAAGGTGAAGGCACGGCCCCAAGACGCATTCTATCTATTCAGTGTGGAAGTGCAGGACGTGGTGAAGAGAGCTCTTGAAATCATCCCCGGTTCCGGCACTATTCAAGAAGCGGCCACAAAGATGTCCAAGGGGGAAGTGGGCTCATTATTGGTCCATGACCAGGCGGGACAAATCGTTGGGATCGTAACGGACAAAGACCTGAGAACAAAAGTAGTGGCCATGGGGCTCGACTACTCCGCCCCGATCGCGACCATCATGTCTTCCCCGGTCCAGACGATATCTGCCCATGCAGTCTGCTTCGATGCTTTACTGCAGATGATGAACCAGCAGGTGCACCATCTTGCAGTGGAGCGCGGCAAAGACTTCGTTGGTGTGATCACCGCTCACGACATTATGGTTCACCAGGGCCATTCCCCGCTCTATCTGTTCCGGGAGATAGTGGCTCAACGCAAAATCGCGGGACTGTATTCCCTGTCACAGAAAGTGCCCCTGGTGGTGCGAAGCCTCGTGGAAGAAGGAGCCAAAGCGAACAATATCACCCGGATGATCACGGTGCTCAACGATCACATCGTGCACAGGCTTCTCACGTTGCTTCATGAAGAAATGGGACCGGCACCCTACCCCTTCTGTTGGTTGAGCCTCGGTAGCGAGGGCCGCAAGGAGCAGACGTTCAAGACCGATCAGGATAACGCTCTTCTCTATGCAACGCCTCCAGACGATTGGGAGCAAATCAAGGCCGGCAAGCTGTATTTCAGACGATTTGGGAACCGGGCGATTCAGCATCTGGAAGCGTGCGGGTACCCCTTGTGCAAGGGGGAGATGATGGCTTCCAATCCCAAGTGGCGGAAGCCTTACGCTGTCTGGAGAGGTTATTTCGACCGCTGGGTAGCAGCGCCCGAACCGCAGGAAGTTCTTCATGCCACTATCTTTTTCGATTTCCGGCCCGTTTACGGAACAATGGACCTCGCAGAACGGCTGAGAGATCACCTCTGCGCCCAGGTGCCGACGAAGGGGATTTTCTTGATGCATCTGGCCAAAGATTGTCTTACGAGCAGGCCACCTCTCACGTTTTTCAGGAATTTCATTGTGGAGAAAGACGGGGAACACAAGAATCGGCTCGACCTCAAGACGCGAGGTTTGGTCCCGTTCGTGGATTTTGCCCGAGTACTTGCATTGAGGCATGGAGTGCGGGAAACCAATACTCTTGAACGGCTCCAAATTCTCAGCGATAGAGATTGCATCCCGCGGGAGCTGTACACTGAAACCCGGGACGCGTACGAATACCAGATGCAGCTCAGGCTGGTCCACCAACTCAGGATGATGGAAGCGGATCAGTCCCCAAACAACTACATTGATCCTGCCGAATTGTCGGATCTGGAAAAACAGACCCTGAAAGAGGCATTTGCCGTTATCAGCCGTATTCAGGGATATGTGAAGGATGAATTCCGCGTGGTGGAATAACGGGAAGGCAAATCTTTTTCCCGTTTATGCCTGGAAGTGGCGAAGAGGTGTCGTCCCTCGTCCGAACGGGTACGACAAACTACCAATGGATTGTCCGTCGGTCGTCTTATCTTCGAATGGTTGCCTTCATGGAGTGGAAACGATTCTGGCCCTGGACGAGAGCACAAAAGCATTCCGTTCTCCTTGAAAACGAATCGTGTTTTTCCAGCTTCGATCAGAACCGGCCGATCGAATCGTACGAATTTATATCGTTTGACACCGAACTGACGGGATTGAATCCACGACAGGATCAGATAGTTTCCATAGGTGCGGTCAGAATCAGGAACCTCCGAATCGTCGCCGGGGAGAACTTCTTTTCGTACGTGCATCCCACTCGGGAACTCCCCAAGGACAGCACCCTCATTCACAGAATAACTCCTGAACAGATCAAGAACGCTCCGGAACTCGACTCGGTCCTTCCCGATTTTGTCAGATTTTGCGGGGAATCCCTCCTGGTAGGGCATTATGTTTCACTGGATATGGCGTTTCTCAACAAGGCCGCAAGAAAAATCCTCGGGGGCGTACTTCGCAATCCGTGCGTGGACTCCATGCGACTTGCTCAAGCGCACCAGGAGTATCGCAGACGCAACCATTACAAGCGTTTCAATCCCGGCTTGTCCTTCAATCTGTCCGTTCTGGCGCGGGAATACGATTTGCCGCTGTTCGTTCAGCACGACGCCCTGGAAGACGCCCTGCAGACGGCCTATCTCTTCATATACCTTGTGAAGAAACTCCGACGGGCAGGGTATATCACCTTGAAGGATTTCTATCTTGCCGGCCGCATCGGCCCGAGAATGTTCTGATACCGTCTCGCTTTCCAAGATGTGACGTGGCGGGCATGTCTCCACTGCGAACGGCACCGCCTGACTTGCTTCGGGGACATGCCCGCCCTTGCCCCGGGGTACTTCTCTACCGGCGAAACGGTATGAGATAAACGGGCCTGTAGGGATTTTCAAAAGTAGTGTCGGTTTTGATTACGGGAAAGGCTTCGAAGACTGTCATTGCGAGGGCGAAGCCCAAAGCAATCTCGTTCGCCAAAGCGCAATGGCTTCGTCACTACGCTCCTCGCAATGACCTGCTTCAACATTGTACATGCAAGGGAAGGCTTATCAATCCGACATTACTTTCGAGAAGTACTATTCTAACCAAAACTGAGATTGCTTCGGGCTTTGCCCTTGCAATGATAACCTGTCAATCTGTTCGCGTAATCAAAACCGACGGTACTTTCGAGAATCCGTATACAACAGGTCTTGAGGTGGGGTTAGGGGAACATCTGCCTGGCAATCAATACGGTCGCTCTCCGATTGCACGCATGCGACGGCGAAACGGTATGATGCGGCCTTCAACCTCGGGGGGCAATGTCCACGCGATCCCTTACGAGCGCTTCGATAACTCCGGGATTGGCGACTGTGGACAAATCACCCAGAGCTTCGGTTTCCCCCGCCGCTATTTTCTGAAGGACTCTCCTGAGAATTTTGCCGCCACGGGTTTTGGGAAGAGCATCGGCCCACTGAATCACATCCGGTTCTGCCATGGACCCGATCCTGTCCACGACAAGATCGGCGAGCTCCTTTTTCAGAGTTTCGGATCTTTCCACCCGGGAATTCAGTATCACAAAGGCATATATTCCGTGGCCTTTGATCTTGTGCGGAAATCCGACGGCAGTAGCTTCCGCGACGCCCTGGTGAGCGGCGAGTGCTCCCTCCAGTTCCCAAGCCCCTATCGTGTTCTCAGCCACATTGATCACGTCATCGATTCGGCCTGTGATCCAATAATAGCCCTCACTATCCTTCAGCGCTCCGGCCCCCGTGATGAACATGCCGGGAAACGGGTCAAAATAGGCTTCCTTGAATGCTTCATGATCTCCAAACACGGTGCGAGCCATCCCAGGCCAGGGTTTCCCGATAAAGAATGCACCCTCCTGATTGGGAAACTTTGTTTCTTCTCCCGTGTTCAGATCGAGAATGACAGGGCTCACTCCGAAAAACGGAAAGGAAACGGAACCCGGCTTCAGAGCGGCCACACCAGGCAGGGCCGACATCATTGGACCACCCGTCTCGGCCTGCCACCAGGTATCCATAATCGGACATCTAGCCTTACCTACCCTGTGATAGAGCCATTCCCACATTTCTGCGTCCAGCCGGTCTCCCGCGCTGCCGAGCACCTCGAGGCTGGACAGATCGTGGCGATCGATGTGTTCGTGGCCGTATGCGGCTGACGCTCGAAGCATGCTCGGACTGCAGCAGAATTTTGATACCCGGTTATCGGCTATGACCTGCCAATAACGACTATGGTCGGGAAATCCCGGTTCACCTTCGAACAGAACAGAAGTCATCCCGTTCACCAGTGGTCCGTATACGCTGAAGGAATGGCCGGTGATGTGGCCCAGTTCTGCTGTGGACCAGAAGACGTCGTGCTCGTGGAGGTCAAATATCAGCTTTGCCGTCATTGCTGCGAAAAGCAGGTACCCCCCGTGCGTATGGACGAGCGCTCTGGGTCTTCCGATTGCCGGGCTGGCGTGAACGATGAAAAGAGGATCCTCCGCACCCATGGGTTCGGGCGAAACGTAAGAAGGCAATGACGAATCGGATATGGCTTCCTGCCAGCGCACGTCTCTGTTCGGTACGAGATCGGGATGCGTTCCGTAGCGGTCCAGAACTATCACGGTGTTTACCGGGGGGCACGATCCGAGCGCCCGATCCACGGTTTTCTTCAAAGGAAACCGGTTCCCCTTGCGGAAGCCTGCGTCGGCAGTTATAACGGCCTTCGCACCGCAATCCTGGATCCGTCCCGCCAGGGAATCAACCCCGTATTCCGGCGAGACGACACAGTGAACAGCACCGATACGGGACGCGGCGAGCATCGCCACCACGAGTTCCGGCACCAAGGGCATGTACATCACAATACGGTCGCCTTTACGCAGATCGTACCGCCTCAACAAGGCGGCGAATGTATTGACCGAATGGAACAGCTCCTCATAGGTCACGTGTCTCGCACATCCCGGTTCTCGAGCTTCCCAACGGTATGCGATCTTGTCTTTCAATTTTCCCAGGTGGCGATCAAGGCAATTGTACGAGGCATTCAGGATGCCGCCCCCGAACCATTCGAATCTTGCTTCTTCAGGATCGGACCGCAGCACCGAATCCCATTCCTTCTCCCATGACACGTAATCCCGAGCCTGTTTGCTCCAGAAAACGTCGGGATGAATGAGTGAATTCCTGTACAGGTCCTGGTATTCGGTCACGGAGCGTATATGGGCGGTCCCCTGAAATTCTCTCAAATGGCCGTCGTACCATTTCGGCGCCGAGTTCATGCCTTCCTCGTCTCCTTTGACGCTGACCTCAAATTCTCTTCAACTCAATTCACGCGGCGTTGTACATCGCCACCGAGTCTCCGGGACTGTGACTCGGGAGCTTTACTGCAGTCGGAATGGGCCCTTCGGTCAGACATAGTTCAGGGGCGGAAGAAACCGCCCCTGAGGATTTTCCCGAGAGTCTCGAATCCGAGCGCCACCGGCTCCATACACGCCGAGCCGCTCGCTGAGGGCTACTCTTTCTTGCCGTAGCCGATCGTCTGCAATGCTTCTCCTATTTCGACAAGGGTCGTAGGATCGTCAATCGTGGATGGCACCGTATAAATCTCGCCGTCTGCTATTTTTCGCATCGTGCCCCTGAGAACCTTACCGGACCTGGTTTTGGGCAGACGATTGACAACTACGGCCTTCTTGAAGGAAGCGACGGCACCGATGTCCTTACGAACCATCTGCACTATATCGTTGATAATTTCTGGTCCTGGTTTGGAGACGCCGGACTTGAGCACCACAAAACCGAGCGGAACCTGCCCTTTCAGGTCGTCTGCCGCACCCACAACGGCACATTCCGCCACACACGGGTGCTGTGCGAGCACTTCTTCCATTCCGCCGGTGGAGAGCCTGTGGCCGGCAACATTGATGACATCGTCGACACGCCCCATGACGAATACATAGCCTTCCTCGTCCACATACCCGCCGTCGCCGGTCAGGTAATAGCCGGGGAATGGGCTCATGTACGATTCCACAAATCTTTGGTCATCCTGCCACAGAGTGGGCAGGCAGGCAGGTGGCAAGGGCAATTTGACTGCTATGACACCATTCTCGTTGGGCCCCAGTTCCAGCGACGTGGCAGGATCGAGAATCTTAATGTCGTACCCCGGCATCGGCTTGGTGGCCGATCCGGGCTTGGTGGGAAACAGTTCCAATCCTCTGAAATTTCCGGCAATGGCCCATGCAGTTTCCGTTTGCCACCAATGATCGATCACCGGTTTTTTCAAGAGGTCGGATCCCCAAAAGTAGGTATCCGGATCCAGGCGCTCACCTGCCAGGAACAACGTCTCAAACTTGGACAAATCGTATTTTTTCATGAAGTCGCCAGAGGGATCTTCTCTCTTGATAGCTCTGATGGCTGTGGGAGCCGTGAACAGAGCCTTCACCCCGTGTTGCGAAATCACGCGCCAGAATGCGCCGGGGTCGGGAGTACCGACGGGTTTTCCTTCGAACACGATTGTCGTGGCCCCCATGAACAGCGGCGCGTACACAATGTAAGAATGCCCCACAACCCATCCCACGTCCGATGCCGCCCAATAGACCTCGCCCGGGCCGATGTTGTAAATGTGTTTCATGCTCCATTTCAGGGCCACAGCGTGACCGCCGTTGTCCCGCACAACGCCTTTGGGTTTGCCCGTTGTGCCGGACGTATACAGGATGTAGAGCGGATCTGTGGAAGCCACCGACACGCAATCCACCGGCTTCGCCTTTGTCTCGAGTTCAACCCAATCCAGATCCCTTCCGGCAACGAGTTCAGCCTTTACCTGAGGGCGCTGAAATATGACGCATTTTTCCGGTTTGTGATCGGCAAACTCGATTGCTTCGTCCAGAAGCGGTTTGTAAGGAATAATTCTCTGGACTTCGATGCCGCATGAGGCGGAGAGCACTATCTTGGGTTTTGCGTCATCGATACGAACGGCCAGTTCCTTGGGAGCGAATCCCCCGAAGACCACGGAATGAATCGCTCCAATGCGCGCGCACGCCAACATGGATATGACTGCTTCAGGGATCATGGGCATGTACACGATGACCGTGTCGCCCTTTGAGACTCCCAGGTCCTTGAGAAACCCTGCGACAGTGGAGACCCTGCCCAGGAGTTCAGAGTACGTATATTTCTTGACCGTGTCCGTCACCGGGCTGTCGTAGATCAATGCCGTCTGGTCGCCTCGGCCTCGTTGCACGTGAACGTCCAGTGCGTTGAAGCAGGTGTTCAGCATCCCGCCCACAAACCACCTATAAAAAGGAGGATTGGTGAAATCCAGCACTGTGTCCCATTTCCTGTCCCATACAATTTCTTCGGCTGCGCGTCCCCAAAATGCGTCCGGATTTTCCAGGGATTCCCTGAATGCTTCCTCGTACTTCATGATTGACCTCCAGATAATTGTCTGTCCCGTGACGTCGCATTTCTCCGGGCCGACTCGCGAAGTTGGCCTCGAAGAATCTGAATCGGTCCCCATGGGGACGCTGTCGTGCTCCCGGATCATTCGTGCTTACGGTGTCGTGCCCCTCCGGCTTGACCGGATTCCCTGTGGCGGCCGCCGTTCCAAACGTCCGATAACGGCCACGCGGCAGAGCGGTCGTGTCCGCTGAGGATCGGCCCCAACGAGACCGATTATCGTGAAATGATCGGAGAACGTGTGACTTGAAAACTGGAACAATCGCTATTCTTTAACGTTGAGCTTGACCGATCGCACCCTGAACAAGGGACACTCATATTGACAATTTTCGCCATGAATCGCAAGTATTAATTTTACTCATCATCCGGGTCTCACTACGAATATTCGGTACGAAAAAAGACGCTTTGGAAAATTGCTCGGGGAGGGGACGGCATTTTTTTTGCGAACAGCCTGTTCCGGCTGTCTGCGCATGTAAGAAATGCACCAATGGGATGAATCTGGTCGATCTCCGGAAGAACTGCCCCGAAAATCGGTTGAGCAAACCTTTATCGAGAAGACTGAGAGTACGCGGCTGTAACCATTCAGTTACGGGCGCCATGCTGTCATTGCGAGGAGCGAGGCGAAAAAACAATCTCGATGCGCTACGGTCATAACCGAGGAGATTGCTTCGCTTCGCTCGCCGTGACCTCGGTCGCGTGAGAGCATTGTCCCCCGTATACCTGAACGCCTACACGCGGCTCATATTTTCGGTTGACAAGGCAGGAGGAATTCCCCTATATGTAGAAATTAGATTGTTAGGTCCAGAGGACCGAAAGAGACAGGTAATTGCTAAGGACAATCAAGTTTCCATCGGTCAGTCAATAGCTTTCACCGTTGAACCGTGCATGGAGGTCTCCATTCCATCGTTTGCGTATGGCAAACACGGAGAGCAACCCAGTGGTTCGGAAAAAGCGAAAAAATGGATCGAAACTACTGATTCCGGTGTACCGGCACAGAGCGGGGGTGACTTGTAGAGGGGGGCCGGGACGCGCCGGGCCTGCTTTGACCGGCTTTTTCGTCGAACCATTCCCCCTGGACTTCTGGAAACTGGAAAGATCCTTCCGGCAGACCGCCTCTTACGGTCCTGTGGTCTGCGCAACATCCCTGAAACGCCTTCTCAGGCAAATAAGACCTCTTTCACCCTATCACGGATACGCGTGTCTCACGGTTATCACCTATCTGGTAATTCCTTCCCCAACTCACTCGGATTCGCTCAATGAAGATGTGAAGCGCTGTTCTTCGGCGCGCTGTTTTTATCACGTTCACAGCGGCTTGCTAATTGTCGCACTCGTTCACACCGCCAGAAGGCGGCATTCCCGATCGGAATCACCTGAAATACCAGGGAGAATCATATTTTTTGTCACTGCGGTGGGCCGATCTCCTCCTTCCTTTGCCTGCTCGAAAGGCGATGACCTCTAGTGTGGTTGGTCATTCGCCTTCCAGGTCCCCACGGATTACATCATCTTCCTAGAATCAGCGGTCGGCTCTCGTCGGTGTGAGCCGTAATGACGGCCGTGTACCGTTGAGCTAGGCGGCTTGGAGGCATTGCAAGAAAGTGCGTATGCCTGCGAAACCCGAGAAGACGCCCCGTGGCTTCTCTCGACAAGAGTGAGGAAGGAGTATTCAACGTGGCACAACAGCTCCAAAAACCGGAAGCGACACCGAAAAAGGAAGATTGGGCTGCAATAGCGAGGAATCCCAAATTCAAGGAAATACACAAACGTAAGACTGTTTTCCTGTTTGGCTGGTGGATTTTTTCAAGCATCTATTATTTTCTCCTCCCTATTGGGGCAGGCGCTGCCCCGAACCTGTTCAGCTTGAAAGTGATCGGAAACATCAACTTCGGGTATTTGTTTGCCTTGTCGCAGTTTTTTGTGTCCTGGGCGATTGCTATTTACTACGCTTCATGGGCGAACAAGGTTTCCGACAGACTGACCACCGAGTTACTGAGTGAGCTCAAGCTGAAATAAGGAGGACTGGATAAATGAAAAAAATTTATGCGTGTACGATTCTAGCCCTCTGTTTGGGCTTGATGGTTAATTTCGCGTCCCCTGTGTCCGCTCTGGCAGGACCTGAGACGGTTATTGCAAACACGATGGTGGCCCAAGCGGCTCAAACCGGTCCACCCAAAGTCGCCCCTCCCACAAAGGTTGAAGCGCACAAAGGCATCACCATCACGATGTTCGTCATTATCGTGCTGATAACGATGTACATCGTGTATTGGGCCGCGAAACGAACCAAGACCACCGCGGATTTTTATGCTGCACGTGGATCCATCACCGGAGCCCAGAACGGGTGGGCCATTGCGGGCGACTACATGTCCGCTGCGTCGTTCCTGGGAATCGCGGGGCTCATTTGCCTCTACGGCTATGATGGGTTCATGTATTCGGTGGGATGGCTCGTCGCGTACGTGACGGTGCTGCTCATCGTTGCAGAACCCTGCCGAAACGCCGGCAAGTATACCATGGGTGACGTTCTCGCATTCCGGTCTTCTCCGAAGCCTGTGCGCGCGGCTGCCGCTTTTTCAACCGTGCTTGTCTCCATCTTCTACTTGACCGCTCAGATGGTTGGAGCAGGCAAGCTCATGGAACTTCTCATAGGCATTCCGTTTAGGTATGCCCTCACCGGCGTCGGTTGTCTCATGATCGTGTACGTGACCCTGGGCGGTATGATCGCCACCACATGGGTTCAGATCATCAAAGCCGGTCTCCTGATGACGGGCGCGTGCCTCTTATGCGTGCTGGTTGCAGCGAAAGCCGGATTCAATCCTATCCAGTTTTTCCACGATGTCGCAACCAATACTCAGATTCAGGAGTGGACGAGGGTTCAGCTCCTCAAAGATGCTGTGGCGAAACCCGGTTTTGACTATGGCCAACGGTTCCTGGAACCCGGATTATTGCTGAAAGACGTGTGGGACCAGATCTCCCTGGGCATGGCCCTCGTGTTGGGAACTGCCGGCATGCCTCACATTCTCATGCGGTTTTTCACGGTTCCCACTGCTCAGGCGGCCCGCAAGTCAGTTATTATAGCCATGTTCATTATAGGCACGTTCTACATCCTGACGACCCTGTTGGGCTTCGGCTCCGCGATCCACGTATCCCCGCAGGTCTCCTTTGCCGTGGACAAGGGCGGCAACATGTCGAACATGCTCCTGGCCCAGATGCTCGGGAATCAGGTCTTTCCTCTCATGGGTGACATACTGCTGGCATTCCTGTGCGCCGTGGCTTTTGCGACCATTCTCGCTGTGGTGTCGGGTCTGGTCCTCGCCTCTGCCGCAGCAATTTCCCATGACATCTACGTCAGCGTGATCAAGGGCGGCCGTGCCGACCAGCGTGAGCAGGTCATGGCTGCGAGAATAGCCTCCATTTGCGTAGGTGTTATCGCCATCATTATCGCTATCCTCGCTGAGGGCCAGAACGTTGCGCATCTCGTTGCCCTCGCTTTTGCCGTCGCTTCGGCCGGTAACCTGCCCACGGTCGTGCTGTCGCTGTTCTGGAGGAAAATGAACACGTCGGGAATCGTGGCCGGTCTGGTGATCGGAGTCGTCGTGTCCATAGGGCTGGTGCTGGTCTCCCCGAACATGCAGTATCCGAAGCTCATAGCCGCTGGTGACCAGAAGATCGTTACCGCCTTGGAAAAGAAGCAGGCTGAGGGAACCGCCCTCTCCGAAAAGGAAGTTGGGGATCTCAACAAGGCCAAAGCTTCCTACGAGAAAAACAAGAACGGCACGTCCTTCATTTTCGGTCTTGACAAGCCTCTGTACCCGCTGAAGAACCCGGGGATCGTGTCAATCCCTGCAGGATTCCTTGCTGCGATCATCTTTTCCTTGCTCATACCCAGTAAGAAGGAAGAGGACGCGTTCGATGAACTCTATGTTCGCCAGAACACCGGCGTAGGAATAGCTGAGGTCATCGGACATTAGACTTGATTCGGAACGGGGGAAGGCTCGCCCTTCCCCCCTCTTTTTGACTTTTCCTCGAGAGTCGGCACGTTTCCGAGACATACCGGTCGCTATTTCCCATCCGCGGATTCCCGCATGGCCGTCAGTCACCCACGCACATCCGATTTGTTACGCCCCCATGATTTACCGCATTGACAAAGGGCCCGGATCAATTTATGCATAGTTCATCGGGCGCACCTTCATGATTATAGGGATTCTCTAGAGTAAGGCCGGTTTTGATTAGGCGAACAGATTGAAAGATTGTTATTGCGAGGGCGAAGCCCGAAGCAATCTCCAACTGACCAAGACTGAGATTGCTTCGTCGTTCCACTCCTCGCAATGACATGATTGCATGGTGGGAATGTGGGCGAGAGTCGTGAACGAATCCGACAGAAGTTTCGAGAACTGCTATATTTCAGGCCGATTCGTCCAGCCAATCTCAGGGGTTCCCGAAGGAAGGTTTGACGGCTCTGTGTTGTCCGAAGTGTGGCACCCCCTGAGGTTGGTGCCCACCCAAACGGGCAATATCTTCGGCAACTTCTATAAAGATCTTCGTTTCAGGAATATTCCCGGGAGTACGTCATGGACAGCAGGATTGCACGATACAAGCAACTGCGCTTCGTGGTGATGATGACAATGCTTGTTATCTGGGGATTGGTTTCTTTGGTATTCGGAATTTTGCTTGTCGTTCCGTTAAACGGGATTCATATTGCGGGCTTTCCGCTGGGGTTCTGGTTTGCAACCCAGGGGTCCGTCTTTTTCTTTGTTGTTTTGCTCTTCGTCTACTGTTTCATCATGAATCGCCTGGATCGGAAATACAACGTGCAGGAATGACGGGTGGCAGAACTGAAGGAATAGAAACCAAGGAGGATTCCAGGTGTCCATCATGATTTGGACATATATTGCAGTCTGCGTAACCTTCGCTCTGTATATATTTATATCCTGGCGCTCAATGGTGAATGAGGCAAAGGGCTTCTACGTTGCGGGTATGGAAATGACCCCCCTCGCGACGGGGATGGCGACGGCGGCGGACTGGATGAGTGCCGCTTCCTTTCTTTCCATGGCGGGCATAATTTCGTTTGCGGGATATGCCGGCTCTGTTTACATCATGGGGTGGACTGGGGGTTATGTCCTTCTGGCGCTGCTTCTCGCGCCATATCTTCGTAAATTCGGGAAATTCACCGTGCCCGATTTTGTGGGTGACCGCTATTATTCGGACACCGCCCGCATGATTGCCCTGATTTGCGCCATAGTGGTTTCGTTCATTTATGTTTGCGGTCAATTACGAGGCGTGGCCATTATTTTCAGCAGATTCCTCGAGGTGGAAATTCACACGGGCGTCGTTGTGGGAATGGTCGTCGCCCTCCTCTATTCCGCTCTGGGAGGAATGAAAGGGATAACCTGGACACAGGTTGCTCAATACGTGGTGATCGTTATCGGGTTTCTCATTCCCGCAATTTTGGTGTCAGGCTATACCACGGGCATTCCGATTCCACAGATAGCTCTGGGAGCCACCATATCCCAGGGAGGCGATGCGGGGAAGCACTTCCTGGAAGCTTTGAACAAGATTAATACCGATCTGGGCTTTTCCGAGTTTACCGCGGCATTCGGAGCGGGGCAGAGGTCGATGCTGGACGTGGTGTGCGTAACCTTCTCGCTTATGCTCGGGACTGTGGGACTGCCTCACGTCATTATTCGATATTATGGAGTAGCCAGCGTGAATGCGGCACGTCTCGGAGCGGCGTACGCATTACTTTTCATCGCGTTGCTGTATACCACGGTACCAGCCGTGGCAGCCTTCGGGCGCTACGGCATGATCGAGTCCATAAACGGCCAGTCGTACCAGCATGCTCCTTCCTGGTTCAAAGAATGGGAACGAACGGGTCTGGTGGCCTGGATGGACAAGAACGGCGACGGAAAGATTCAGTACAGAGCGGGCGAGCCATTCGAAGGTCGACCCATGTATACCGGAGGGTCAGGAAACCTAGGGCAACGACTGGTTTCCAACAAGCCAACGAGCAATGCCAACGAAGTGTACATCGATCCCGACATCATGGTGCTCGCAATTCCTGAAATAGCTTCCCTTCCGCCCTGGGTGGCGGCTCTGGTGGTCGCGGGAGGCTTGGCCGCGGCCCTTTCCACTGTCGCGGGGCTTCTCCTCGTGATAGCGTCTTCAGTCTCCCACGACTTGTATTACCGATTAATCAATCCGAGGGCTACCGATAAGGAGCAGCTCCGCCTGGGCAGGGTAACGATGGGGATCACCATCATCATTGCCGGCTATTTCGGGTTATATCCTCCGGCTCTCGTGGCCGAGGTGGTTGCGTACGCATTCGGCCTGGCTGCATCCTCTTTTTTTCCCGTCATGGTGCTTGGAATATTCTGGAGTCGGACGACCAGAGAAGGTGCCATATGGGGCATGCTGACGGGGATACTTTTCACGGGCTTGTATATTTTCCTGGTGAAATTCCTGCATGTTCGACCGTGGCTTTTCGGAATCAGCGCTCAAGGCATAGGAGCGGTGGGCATGATCATCAATTTCGTGGTCACCGTGGTTGTCAGTTTGTTCACGCCCCAGCCTCCGGAAGAAGTTCAGGAGCTGGTGGAAAGTGTCCGCACACCCAGCACCCGGGGGGATGCATTCCGCAAGAGCGCCCTACGGGTGCAGGGCCGTCAGAGATAATATCCGCAGGTCGGGAATGGTCTGCACATATCGTGGAGAAACCGGTGCAATCGAAAAAAATAGATCCGAAGCTTGCAGCCAAAGACATCAGAGCTGGGATGGACCACGCGGCTCTCATGAGAAAGTACAATCTTTCCATTAGAGGGCTCATCATGATGTTTCACAAACTTGTCGCCAAAGGCGTACTCCTCGAATCTGAAGCGGCTCAACGCATACCCTCCGAAGACACTCCGCTCCACATAAGGAATCAGTTCACAGGGGAAATCCTTTTTTCGTCGCCCGCTCAGACTGTGAAGGAGTTGGTGGAAACCGCGGTGAAACGGGGAGCGGATCTGTCGGAAGCTGACCTTGCGGGAGCAAATTTGTTTGAGCTGCAGGCCCGCGAGGCCAATTTTTCTGAAGCGCTTCTTTTCAGAGCCCAGTTGCAAGGGGCTGACCTGACGGGAACCATATTGTTCAGAGCGGAACTGGCTCAGTCATACTTGTCTCGGGCAAAGCTGACAAAAGCGGATCTGTCGGAGGCGAACTTGACCGAAGCGGATCTTACGGCAGCGGATTTCAGGGAAACGGTGATGGTGAGAGCCAATCTGGACAAAGCGAATTTGTTCGAAACGGATCTGCGGAAATCGGATCTCAAAGACGCCCGTTTCCTGGAGGCCAACTTGGAAAAGGCGAATCTTGAAAATGCGGATCTCGCAGGGGCCGAATTGGAAGGTGCCAACCTCGCGGGAGCGGGTCTTGCCGGAGCAAATCTCGCTGAAGCGAATTGGAAGTCGGCAAAGAACGTTCCTGTGGAACGTGAATAAGAACGCTTCGGTGCGGAACCCCTTATTTTGTTGTGGCATCTAATATACTAGTTGCGAATGTGATGGGAGGTTGAAATGAAAAAACACAGCGTAGCTGTTTTGACGATAGTTTCCTTGCTCGTTTCGGGTTTTATTTTTTCCGCGAGCGCCTTAGGTCCGAATTATTTGCTCAATGGAGAGGTTAGCGGTTCGGACTGCGTGCTGCAGAGTTTCGACAGAGAGTCTTGCGAACAGTCGTGCAGATCCCGGTACGGCGTCGACCCTTACGAACTTCAACGTTGGGGCGCGGATTCTCGTCCCGGGTATTATGTGTACGCCTCATGCATTCAAGGCTGTAACCTGCGTTTCTGGAAAGAATTCGACAGAAACACGAGAGAACTGGAAAGGGAGCGGGTTCCCTAACACAGGGGGCTCTTACCCGTACCGTCCTGTTTCATCGCACAGGACGGTACGCCCGTTCGGCCCCTTGCGAAGAATGAGTTCGTATCCGCGAGTATCATATCCATGGTGGACCGGCGCAGGGAACTGTTCGGAATCCGTGCGTTATCCCGGTCAGTCGACGATAGGCCGAGTCCGGTCCTGACGCTGATGCCCTTTCAACTACATGAAATCGCAATGGTGTCAGACTTCGTCCCATGCCCTTCGGCTCCGCTCGATTCTCTTCTTGATCACCTCCCAGCTGTGGGTGGTCAAGAAAGACTCCTTCCAGCGTGAAACCATAAGTTCAAACATATGGAACGGAACGGTGAACGTTAATTCGTCCGGCTTCAGGTACTTTCGTTCCGATGGATCCCACCCGCCCAGTACTGCTTTGAGTTTTCCCTGAGAAAGGTATCTCAGCGGCCATGTCACGATACTGCTGCAACCCGCACCGAACGGAGACTGCACGGCCTCGAAGTCGTTCGTCACAAACGTGGCAAGCTGGTTCAGTCCCGAGACGACTTCTCCTCGGGCAAAAAACGTAATCACTTCCGGAAGTTCGCGTTCGCCAAACAAATGGAGAGACTTGAACACGCAAAACCGCGCCGGTGCCGGCCTGGGATCGATGGTCTTGAAGAAATGACGTGTCACTTCGGGAGATTCAAGATAGTGTTCCCCTTCCATCCTGCCGGGAATGCCTGTGGAAACATAATGCACAATGGATTCCAACTGCGGCTTCAAAAAACCCAGATAAAACGCCCCGCCCAGGCAGCCGAAGCGCTCCTTGTCGAAGTAGGCTGAGGTTCTCTTTCTCCTGGCTCTCCAGATGGAACCTAAAACGCAAGACCAGTCGACATTGAGCGCATCCCAGTCCACCTGATTTGCCGCTTCCGCTTCAACGGACGGCAGAATTCCCTCTTTTGGCGCTACCCCGTCGTCAGGTTCTACGTCGGTGTAATAGGTTCCGAAAGGTTCTTCCGGGCAACCGAGTTCCTGCAAGAATTCGCGAACTTTGGTCATGTCCATGATTTCGTTCTCCCCAGGCAATTTTTGCGCCGGCGCTCAGGCAATTCGAGCAAACATGAAAGTCGCCATGCAAAATCTTACCCCGGCGGGCTACCGGAAATCAACAGGCGAGGTAACGCTTCAGTTACGGACGGGAAAAGGCTGTCATTGCGAGCGCGCCGAAGCAATCTCTGCCTTTAAATATCCAGATTGCTTCGTCGTTTCACTCCTCGCAATGACAGAGGTTAGGCACTTCCCCCGAGTAACTGACTGATTACCAGGCGAGAATACCCGGATTTCTATTGTGTGGTCATCATCCGAAATCCATCACTCAAACAGATAATACTGTCATTATTTAATGAATGAATTGAATCTATCATACGGAGTACCTATTGTTATTGAAAAAAGCGGGGCGTATGTGATATGATATCACATCACCAAAGCTTCACCACATCAATGAGCTGAGTGTGTAAGGCCGGAAAAGAGCGTCCGGCAGAAAAAATGTTTTGAACTCCTATCAATGTGAGGTGCACATGTGGTTCGATATTGTTAACAGGTTCACGTATGAGCACATTTTTGCCGGAGAGGCGGAGTCGCTGCGGGAACTGGTGGAAAAAGCGGTAAGACAAGGAATTAACCTTTCGGAAGCCAACCTCATGCGTGCAGATCTCGAAGGAGCGAACCTCATCAAGGCGCGCCTTGAACGAGCCTACTTGTTCGGCGCGAAACTGTCGGGAGCAATGCTTTCTTATGCCGATCTCTGCGACGCCAAGATTTCCAAGGCAGATCTTTCGGATGCGGATCTCTTCAAGGCGAACCTCACGTCAGCCAACCTCCACAGGGCCTGCCTCGTGGGTGCGAACCTTTCGGAAGCCAACCTCGTACGGGCCGACCTTATAGGCGCTAACCTTTCTCAGGCAAAGATTATCGGAGCAGACCTCACCGGCGCATTTCTGACGCAGGCGGACCTCACGGATGCGGATCTCACGGATGCGGATTTGACCAGAACGGAACTCCTTCTGGCCAAGGGCATCGCTGTGCAACTCGAGGAACTGGAGAGTTATCCGCAGATCACCATGGCTTCCGGAGTCTGACGGGCGTTCCGATCCGACCCCCTTTTTCCTGATTTGGACTAACATTAGTCTACCTTCGGCAAGGCTGAGTGTTGCCTCTCTTCCGGTTACGAGCGCCCACGGCTATTGTGTCTTCGCATGTCATTTCGCTTTCAACTACGTGATGTCGGGGACGAACCTGTTCTCAAAGCAATGCGCGATCAGACACGTGACGATGGATGAAGCCTGTCCTGTCGGTTCTCCGAAGCGAAGTCAGGCCGCGCCGTTCGTAGCGGAGGAGATCTGGCAGGACAGGCCGTAAACCACCCTTTCAATGTCGCTCTTTTGAAAGCGCATTAGTATCAGACGTTCCTCCCCGGACTTCGCCTCAAGAAGGTTATTGAAAACGCATGAATACTAGAGCGCACGTACACAGTTCATGCTTCTGCACAACCGGTAGCAGTACGTCCCAAAGGTTCGCCTTTCCCTCCGAGCAGAGCCCATCCCTGTTCGACCCCATAATTCATCCCGGCATAGGATGACGTGGTGGCCTGCACACGTGGTGACAATCGGAAACATTATGGGTACATCACGTTGCGTTGCACAGTGATTAGATGGACCTGGGATCGACGCGAACTATGCGCAGCACTGTTGTGGTTCCTTGCCATTTGTGTATCCTTAGGTTATAAAAAACGCTGTTCGGGGTGTAGCGCAGCCTGGTTAGCGCGCGTGCCTTGGGAGCACGAGGTCGCCGGTTCGAATCCGGCCACCCCGACCAGGTGCTCCACGAAGCGAAATTGCCTCATCGCGCTGCAGTTCCTCCCTCAAGTGCCTTTGTCCAGGATTTCCAGTAGTGAAAAGGTGAAACGTGACGAGACGATCAGCCATCATTCGAATGCTTTCAATTGTTTCGCTTGTCCTGGCCTCATTGTGTCCGGTCTTCGGTCAGGATTCGTCCGGTGTGCTGAAGCTCACCATACTTCACATAAATGACCCGCACGCCCATTATGTCCCGTATCAGGACAGGGAGGCTCCTGCTCTGATCGGAGGTTTCGCGAAAGCAAGCACCGTGTTGGAAGAAGTCCGGGCCAAGAGCCGAGCAGAAGGACGGGAAACCCTGTTCTTGTTTGCGGGCGATCTTCTCACAGGCACCCCCTATTCCATGGTTTTCAGAGGAACTCTGGGGGTAACCCTCCTGAACGCCATGAAACTCGACGCGATGACTGTGGGCAATCATGAATTCGACTACGGCAGGGAAAACTTGCTTACGAATATGAAACCGCTCATGAAATTCCCTTTGTTGAGCGCCAATATTAGGACATCCGACGATAAGAGCCTGTTCGATGGTGTTCTTGAGAAGAAATTTCCCGGCTCTCCGACGCGAATCATGATTCTGGGTCTCACCACTCAGGAGACGCCCATCACCACACATCCGAAAAATGTCAAAGGACTCGCATTTGACGATCCCATAGTCACAGCCAAGAACCTTTTGAAGGGAGCGTCGGATACAGACCTGGTCATCGCGCTTACCCATCTCGGTGTGGAACAGGACAAGAAACTGGCAGAAGCGTGCCCGCGAATCAATGCGATCATAGGAGGTCACTCTCACACGGCGCTGTCGAAGCCGATCAAAGTGAACGACACGGTCATTGCTCAGGCTGGCGCGTACGCCCGATATCTGGGTAAACTGGACTTGGACGTCAAAGACGGAAAAATTGTGCGGTACAGCGGCGAATTGATCCCGCTGGACGCCAAAGTGAAGGAAGATCCGCAGATCGCGGCGATCATAGACACCCACAGGCAGCAGATGAACAGCAGTCTGGAGAAGGTTATCGGAAAAACGGAAGTATTTTTGGAGGGCTCGAGATTCTTCGTGAGATCCGACCGCAATACCGATCTCGGCCGCTTGATCGGCTACACTCTGGCACAAAGCGAGGGCGCGGATGCTGCAATCATGAACGGCGGCGGGATTCGTGACAGCATCAAACAGGGGGATATAACCCTCGGGGACGTGTATACGGTCTTGCCGTTTTCCGGCACTGTGGTGAGCATGAAATTGACTGGAGAGGAACTCGCTTCTGTCCTTCAGAAAAGCGCTGAATTGCCGGACGGAAGTGGCGGCAAGCTGCAGACATATGGAATCGACTATGCGCTGGAAAACGGAAAAGTTCGCATTCTTACGGTCGGAGGTAAGACTTACGAACCCGGGCAAACCTATTCCCTGGCAACCAACGATTTTCTCGCTGCAGGCGGCGACGGATATTCCATCCTGAAGAATAACGGCAAGAATTGCTACAGTTCTGGCAAACTCATCGCGGATCTTCTTTTGGGGTTCATTACGGAAAAACAGGTGATCACACAGCAAGTGCTGGACGACATCAAATAACTTGGTACAGCCGACTGGAGGTCTGCCTCGTTTCTCAAATGAGGAAAACACTATTCTTCGGGTTCATCTTTTCGTTCCATGCGCTCTCGAATCGTGTGCTCGAATCCTCTGTCCGTGGGGTGATAAAAGCGCGTACCTCGAAGCGGATCGGGGAAGTGCTCCTGATCCACGAGAGCATCTGCATAATCGTGCGCATACCGGTAACCCTTGCCGTACCCGATGCGTTTCATGAAACGTGTGGGCGCATTGCGCAGGTGCAAGGGGACCGGTAAATTGCCGGATCTGGCTATTTCTCCCTTCACCTCTATGTACGCTGTTTCAAGGGCATTGGATTTCGGGGCGGTGGCGAGGAACACCACAGCCTGTGCCAGAGCGAGGGCGCATTCCGGCATACCGATAAATTGGCACGCCTGGTATGCTGCCACTGCCTGTTCCAACCCGCGGGGAGAGGCGAGCCCCACATCCTCACTGGCGAATCGTATGAGCCTTCGCGCAATGTACAAGGGGTCCTCACCCCCTTCCAGCATCCTGCCCATCCAGTAGAGTCCCGCGTCCGGGTCGCTGTCTCTCAGCGATTTGTGCAATGCGCTGATGAGGTTATAGTGCTCTTCGCCGGTCTTGTCGTAGACGAGGCTTCTCTTTTGAACGGTTTCCTTTACCAGTTCCGTATCTATTTTCCCGTTCCTGTGCTCGCGTGCTTCCAGAGCAACGGGTTCGAGGATGTTCAGCGCCACTCTGGCGTCTCCGGCCGCCAATGCTATAATGAGTCCCACAGCTTCCGGATCGGGATCAAGTTCGAGTGTGCCGAGTCCGCGTTCCGGGTCCTTCAGGCCCCGGTCAATGATTTCATATATTGCATCGGGTGAAAGAGGTTCCAGTATGAATACCCTCAATCTGGACAGGAGAGCGGAATTCACTTCAAAGCTCGGGTTTTCCGTTGTGGCTCCAATCATGACCACTGTCCCGTGTTCCACGTGCGGGAGGAGATAATCCTGCTGAGCCTTGTTGAATCTGTGAATCTCGTCAAGGAAGAGAATGGTCTTGGTGCCCGAGTATTTGAGGTCTTCTTTTGCCCTTGCAGCCACTTCCCTGATTTCTTTCACGCCCGCGGTCACAGCGGAATAGGGCATGAATCGCGATCGAGATCTGTGAGCGATAATCTGAGCCAGAGTGGTCTTTCCCGTGCCGGGCGGTCCCCAAAAGAGCATGGAAAAAATGCGGTCTTCCTCGATGGCGCGCCTCAACATCTTCCCTGGGCCAACAATAGCGTCCTGTCCCAGAAATTCGTCCAGGTCGCGGGGACGCATTCTGTCCGCGAGAGGTTTTTGGCGTTCCAAATCGGGCGAGCTTTCAAACAGGTCCATACCACTACCCTATCCCAAAGTGAGTGGGCGCGCAAGGCACAGTTGTTTCATTTTCTTTGCGTTTTCGCTATTTTCCTGGATTTTGCGATGAAATAGTGGTACGTATGCAGCCACCTCAATTCGATAAGATTACAGAGGTTTTTTTATGCAACGCATCGGAATGGTCCTGAAACGCTCTGAACAACAGGCGCTGATGTTGGGCGAAAAGATAAGCGCGTTTCTGAAGGACTCCGGAAAAGAAGTACTACTGGAACCATCGCTGGGCGAGCTCGCTGAACGGTGGGATGCCCGGGCAACGGACCGGCTGACCGATGACTCGGATCTTCTCGTGGTCCTGGGAGGAGACGGCACAATACTGCGAGCCGCTTCTCTGCTGAACGACAGGGCCGTGCCCGTCCTGGGCGTCAATTTGGGACGGGTGGGGTTTATGGCGGAAGTCTTGCCGGACGAGGCCATACCTATGCTCAGGTCTGCACTGGAGGGCACAGCGGAGTTCGTGAAACGGATGCTCCTTCAGGTCACTCTCCCGGGCGGCAAGCAGGTCAGAGTTCTCAATGACGTGGTGATTCACTGGGGAGGCATTGCCCGGCTCATCGAGCTGGACATAAAACTGGGCGAGTCCCGGGACATAGAGCTGAGGGCGGACGGTCTCATCATTGCGACACCCATAGGGTCGAGCGCATATTCTTATGCAGCAAACGGTCCGCTGCTTCATCCGGAAATCGAAGGCATCCTTATGACGCCTATTTGCCCGTATGCAGGTTTGAAACGTCCTCTGGTCATACCACCGTACATGAACGTGGAATTACTGCTGAAACGAGGGGAGAATCTGACCCTGACCCTGGACGGACACACTACGGCGGATCTGAATCAGGGCGAGACGATTGGCATCACCCGAGCAACCATACCATTCATCATGGTGCAGTCGAGCGCGAGGGACTATTTTCACGTCTTGAAGCAAAAACTGGGCCTGCTGTGAGTCCGGCTCACGCGGCAGCGGATCGGTTCCAAGTGCTTTTTCTCGAAATCAGGTTGAAAATTCACTTCTTGGATACTATGCTTCGGAACCGGGCGGAAGAACTCTTGGGAGCCCATATCTCCGGCCAACTGCAAACCGCTTGTGCTTCGCGCTCCACCGGAAACTAACTCGACAGATTCGGTTTCATGCTGACGTATTTAAAAATATCCCATCTTGCAATTATCGACGAAGTGGAGGTCGAATTCCGCGAAGGCTTTAACGTCCTGACGGGGGAAACGGGCGCGGGCAAGTCCATCCTGATAGGCGCGCTGAACTTGCTTCTCGGATCGCGGTTTTCGCCCGACGTCGTGCGAACCGGCGAAGAAGAAGCCGTTGTCGAGGCGGTATTCGATGTTCCGCCGGGGTCTATTCCGCTCATGGAGTCACCTGGAGATTCCCGCGAGTTGGTCCTTTCCAGGAAGATTTTTAGAGCGGGCAGGTCACGTTGCACGATCAACGGAAATACGGCAACGGTCTCAATGCTCCAGGAAATAGGACGGTCTCTCGTAAGCATATTCGGTCAGCACGAGCACCGGCTACTCCTGGCGCCAGAAGAACACGTGGAAATTCTGGACCGTTTTGGACGACTCGAGGATGCAGCCGGTGCGACCAGAAGTGAATACGACCAATGGAAAAAAACCGAAAAAGATCTGCTCCTCGCGGAGAAAAGGCTGCTGGAACTCGAGCGGGACAAGGCCCAGGATGAGGAATCGTCGGAAGAGTTGACCCGCGCTTCTCTGAAAGAAGGAGAAGAAGACGCCCTTGTCCAGGAACGCGATATTTTGAAAAAAGCAGTCAACATCCGGGAAAGAGCTTTCGAGGCTCATCAGTCGCTCTATTCGAGGTCGGGGAGCATTATCGAAGCTCTGGCAGACGTTCGAAAAGGAATCGATTATCTTGCCTCTGCTAATCCTAAGCTTATCGGGCTCAAGGAAAATTTCGAAGACGCTGTGTTCAGGCTGGAGGACGTTGCCTTAGAACTCAGGGATATCGTGGAGAATTTCCACAGCAATCCTCAGCGGCTGGAAGTAATTGAAGAGCGTCTTGCTCTCATAAGACGATTGAAGAAGAAATACGGAAAGGACTTGCCGGGATTGGTTGCGCTTCTGGATTCGCTTGCTTTGGACGCGGACACCATCTTGAAGGCAAGATCCGCCGTAAAAACCCTCAGGGCGCGAGTGGCAGACAAGCGCTTGGATTATCTGAAGGCTGCAGCGCACCTCTCGCAGCAGAGACGTAGAGCCGCCGAACACTTCGAAACGTCCATGAAAAAGGAGCTCAAAGATCTCGCCATGCCAGCGGCGGTTTTTCTGGTTGCTTTTACCGAACTTCCCGAAGACAAAGGAACGGCGATGGGACGAGAAGACGTGGAGTTTTTTCTCGCATCCAACCCGGGTGAGGATCCCCGGCCTCTGGCCCGTATAGCTTCGGGAGGGGAATTGTCGAGGCTCATGCTTGCCATTAAGGCGCTCCAGGTGGAGAGCCGCGAGGGCTCCACGGTGATTTTCGATGAAGTGGACGCGGGTATAGGCGGCCATACCGCCTCCGCGGTCGGAACACGACTTTCCCGCGTGGCAAAAGTCCAGCAGGTGCTGTGCGTCACCCATCTCCACCAGGTGGCTGCCCTGGCGGATCATCATCTGTCTGTCCGCAAAACGGTTGACCGCGGCCGCACGCGAATTCTGGTGAAAGCCTTGAATCATGAAGAAAGAGTGAACGAACTGGCTCGAATGTTGGGAGCCGGCCCTGAATCGGAGTCAGCCAAAGACCACGTCAGACGCCTCATTGAGGCAGGAAGCGTAGAGGCGGCCGGGTGATTCGAAAAGCTACCCTCAAAGACGTCAAACCCATACATCGGCTCATCGCCGAACAAGCGGGTTCAGGCCATATCCTGGCCCGTGCCATGAGCGAGCTCTACGGCCAGATAAGGGATTTTACGGTTGCCCAAGACGACCGGACCGGCGAGGTCATCGGGTGCGGCGCCCTGCAGATCGTGTGGGAAGATCTTGCGGAAATTCGCTCTTTGGCTGTACAGACTGCGCACCAGCGAGCGGGCCTAGGATCCAAGCTGATTGAGTCCCTCATGCAGGAGGCGCGGAATATGGGTGTCAAACAAGTATTCGTCCTGACGTACAGACAAAAGCTGTTCGAGCGTTTCGGTTTCAACGTCATGAACAAAAACCTTCTTCCGCACAAAATCTGGGCGGATTGCATTCGGTGCACAAAATTTCCGGAGTGCGACGAAATAGCTCTGGTGGGGACTCCATGACAGGTGGAATTCAGGAATATGGAAACACATTCGTAAAATTAGCGGCTGTCGCTATTTGCATGGTTACGTTTCTCTTCCTCGAGGGATGCGGGGTCATCAATGTGGGGAAATGGAAGGGAATAGAGACCACCGGCAGAGACGAGAGCTATTACCTGGTGAAGGATGTCTTTCTCACACCGGGTTCTGCCTACACGCGGAAGGATTCATTCGATCATAGCATGAATGAATCAGTCAATCTGGTCTTCACTCCCAGAGATGAGAGAAATCACTACGTTGCCGAGAGCAAATGGTTTGACCCGTCTGGACAAGAATTTCGCACCATCCGCAAAACCTATGACGTGAGACAGGAGGCAAAGAGCGGGGAAGAAAGGACCAAGAGCGGTACAGTACGGATGCATACCATGAGCACTAAGGAAATGGTAGACCACAAGCCCGGAATGTGGAAAGTGGAGCTGTATCTGGACGATAAGCTGGCTCGCCGCTTGACTTTTTCCGTGAGATGAAGATCCTCCGGGAAGCAGTCATAGAAGCTCTCATTGCGAGATGCTGCTGCGAGGAATCACAACCGAGGTGAATGCAGCCTACACGACCACTCGCACTTATGGACACCCAATTGGCCATCGACGACATGAGCTTGCATGAATGCTTAAGAGCTGCTAATATTATAAAAACAACATTAAGTCCGGAGGCTTGGTGAAAATTACCCGAAATAATATGAGGAACTTGGTCATCGGAATGGTCTTGGTCGCCTGTATGGCCGCACCAGCTTCGGGAGACCAGATTTTTGCGCCCCCGGTCCTCTGGGACAGAGGAATCTCTACAAAAACGAACCCCATCGATCTGGCCAACACCTATCTGGGCCTTCCGTACCGTGATGACGGCGCTCTCGACCATCAGGGGCATTTCACCACATTCGATCGGCCCGACCGGTTGTACGACACGCCCGGATTGAACTGCAGCGGTCTGGTGGTTTCTATTTCCCGTTTTCTGTTCAACAAGAATTGGACGCTTGACGAAGTGACGGGGGACCGGCTGGGCGACAGTGGAGAAGATTCTTCTCTGGGCAAGGATTGGGATTTCGGGTGGGACCTCGTCCTTAATATCACTGAAGGCAGGCCTCGCAGGATAGTTATGCCGGACGGCAAGGACGTTCCCATTGAGGGCTCGAACGGCTTGGCTCTCAGGGGATTTGATTTGCACGATCAAGCTGCGTGGCAGAACGTTCTCCCCCAGATGCAACCCGGCCGGATCTATCTCGCCAGTATCAGCAGGCCGGCTCGTGACCGGGGATACCAGCTTCTTCATTACCACGTGGTGCTCATGATTCCGGATTCAAACGGCGGGGTATGGCTGTATCACGCCACTCGCCGAAGTCAAGTCCACAAAATGAACATCAGGACGCCACAGGGGATGGCAAAATTCATGGGGCAGTTCAAGAATTCCCGTGGCGAGTCAAAAAAAATTCTTATCGTGGAAGCGGTTCTGCCCCAATACGGACCTCCGACGGAAACAGCGGCGGATGCCGGACGCAAGAGTGAGCCCGTCTCTCCGGAGCAATCTCGCGAAGCACTCCTTCCGAAGACCGCTGACACGGGTGCCCCGTCGAACACCGGTGCTCGGGAGGTGGCAGATGATTCGCCTCAACAAGGCCGGACAGAGGCGGCGCCTGGATCATCCACTACCGGTGCAATGGAAAAAGGACCGGATCTTGCCGTCAACCATCTTGCCGGCAAGGTTTTCAAGCAGTTCCCGGAACTCCTCACGCATATTCCCACATTCGCCGATGAGGAGAAGACCGGAGTGAGGTTCCGATTTGCAAACAGAGGCGACAACCCGAGGGACCTCGAACTTGTGGTGAAAGGACCTGATGGAGAATTGCGTTACAAGGGCAGCATCCCTCCTCGCACTCCGGACGTTTCCATTTTGTATCCTCGAGATTTCGGCGGAACTCCATCCAGGCCTTTGAAACTGGGAGAATACCGCGAAGATGCTCGGATAGACGGGACTCAGTGGTGCGCAAATCTGTTTGAAATAGCGAAACCGCAAGAGGCCCAGCCGAAAATAGTCGATATCAAGATTCCTGCTACGGTCGAAGCCGGCAAGACTTTCACCATACGAGTCGAGGCCAAGAACCAGGGTGCAGAATCGGACTACGGAGGGATCACGCTTTCATGTCCCGAATCTTCGGGTTTGAGGCTCGTATCGGCAAAATCGGGCCGCATTTACGGTCCGGGGAGCACGGTGCTCTCTGTGACCACCGACAGGATCAGGACCCGGGTACCCATGGCGGAACGGTGGATAGAATTGTGGGGAGAGGACAAGCTCTACGACCTGACGGTTCAGGTCCAGGCAGGAAGGCCGGGAACGTACCCCATTTATGTACGATGCGCGTTGAGGGGCGTGAATGTGAAAAGCAGCGTAGTCTTAATGGACCCGTCTTCTGCACAGCTTGTCGATCAGCAGGGATTTCCGGTCTACGTGCGCCAGATAACGGTACGCTGAGAGCTCTCTCATCCTGCCGTGCCTGTTCCTTTCGAGCACAATCTGGTAATCGGTACTTGCGAGGATACCTATGACACATTCGGCGAAATATCTGCTTACAGCGACGGCGATCATTGTCTTGGCCGGTTGGGTGGTTCCCGCCTTCGCCAAAGTGGAGGAACCGTGGTCGGAGATTGAGGCCAGAACAAAATTCCTCAGGACGAAACACTACATCGAGGTGGTTCGCGTTCATTCCGATGAGTATGCCAGCGCAAAGGCAAAGGGAGGAAAAGACGTTCCCGGTCCATTTCCCGTGCACGTGATTCTTCCGGAGGACTACGAGACCAACGTGAATCGCCACTATGGAGTCGTGTACCTGTTGGGCGGGAAGTCAGGATGGGATAACGGCCCGGAGTTGGGTGGCGCAACATACTGGTCCGTCTGGTGCAAGACTCCGCTCGCTCTGGACAACCTCAAGTCCGGAGTGCTGACCGCTGCGAGCTTTCAAGAAAACGTCAACGATGAAGAGCTGCGAATGTTTAACCGATGGCTTCAGCAGGATCCGTACGATGAAGTCATCGTGGTCTCGCTCTGGAATCCCGGAGGTGGTGATACCAGCAAGTACGAGCGGTACCTGATCGGTGAAGTCATGCCCTTTATCGACGCACATTACCGAACCATTCCCGACCGGAGATTCAGGGGAATCGACGGCGCCTGCGCGGGAGCGGCCCAAGCCATTATGATCTCCGCACGCAGACCGGATATTTTTGCGTATTGTGGGGGGCAACAGACCGACCTGGGAAGCTATCCCATGACCCCGGACGTCTGGCGCCTCAACGCAGCCCGAATCCGCAAGGCGGGCGGCATCGCATACAACATCAACACCAATGTCAAAGACGGTTGCAATACCTACAGCAACAGGGGCAGACTCTATGAATTGGTGGAGGACATGAAAGCGTCCGGCTTCCCGGTGGAAGTCAATGTATTTCAAAGTTGTGCTCACGGGTACTGTGCCTACAGGTATCCCAACGGCCATCAAGCGCTGCACTGGTTTTCCAAGCAATTCAAGAAAAATTTCCTGGCCCTTGGCATAAATCAGGAGCGGAAACCCGGCCCGGCCTCCAATAGCCGTACAGGAGACGTCCCGGAACCCGGGGCTCTCAAGAGCCCGCAGGCAAGCAGCAGTGATGAGGCATTACCTGGCATGTGGTAGCGCCCGAAGCTAATTTACGCGCATCTGAACGAAAGAAATGTCTCGTGCCTGGAAGCAGAAATCTCAAGCAGCTCGGGCTCCTCGCTGGTGTGGTCATCCTCGCCACGGGAATGCTGTGGGGATGTTCCGCATCCGAGGATACCGGCCGGAAGACCTCGTCTTCCGTTACGAGTCCCTCTGCATCTGAACAGGAAGACGGCGGCCGCACCGGTTCTCGCCACCCCATTACTGCTGAAGAAAAATCGGCCACTCAATCCACCGCGTCCGACGCGAAATCACCGGGGGAACGCTTGCCCGCGTCCGGTCCCGCGTCGGAGAAAATAACCGGGTACAAGACTTCAGCAGAGTATTTCAGTATTCCCTCCCGGAACTATTCCCAGGGAATCGTTGCAGTCAGTCTGCCGCTGGACTACGACAAGAATCCCTCGAAAAAATATCCCCTTCTGATCGTGTTCGGCGGTGCGGGCGAATGTGCCAGGTCACCCAGGCAGAGCGCGCTGGCATGGATGCACTATTACAAAGCAGATGAAGCCGTGCTGGCCCTTCAGGGGAACCGACTCGTTTCCGACAACTTCAGGGGATTGGTGAAACCTCACGAGTTGAACGATTTCAACCGGCGCCTCAAAAGGAGTCCGTACGAGGGTATTATTCTCGCGTGCCCATCCACACCGCTCGTATCGGCCCAGGCCGGTCCTGAGTTGCCAGAAATGGAAGAGTACATCATGGATGAACTCCTCCCCGCTCTCAAGAAAAGATATCGAGTGATGGAGAACCGGATCGGAGTGGACGGCGTTTCCATGGGTGGATCGCGATCGATGTTCTACGGGTTGAAGTATCCTGAGGTATTCTCCAGCATCGGTTCGGTTCAAGGAGCGTTCGGCCCGTACCTGGACATTTACCGGTATCTGGTGAAAACCAACCGTCAACTGCTGAGAAAAAGATCCCTTCAACTGATCACCAGCGATCGCGACGTGATGTTGCAATCTGTTGAAACCATGCATAAACTCCTGCTCGAACATCACATTCCGCATTCGTACCTGGTACTCACAGGACCCCATGATTATATCTTCAATCAGGGTCCTGGAGCCATTTCATTGCTGGTTTTTCACAACCAGGCCCTCAGACGAAGCAATTGACGCGCATGCCACTTGACGCTGTTCACGAGAAAATGTGTTCCGGCCTGGAACAGGACATGTTTACCGCGGCGGTTCTGCAGGTGATCCGGAAAGGCAGAATCCTCTTTCACGGCGCATACGGGACGCTCGGCGGGCAGGGGACCCCCGAGGCTGACACCCAAACGCTTTTTGACATGGCATCTGTGACCAAGATACTCGCAACAACGCCCCTGTGGATGCTTCTGGAATCCGAATCCCCCGGCATTATCGATGAAAATCTAACGCGCTGGTTTCCCGAAGCGCCGCCGGATAAGTCGTCGATCACTCCGCGTCATCTTCTTGCGCACGCCTCCGGTCTGCCCGCATGGAGGCCTTACTACCTCATGGGCTCGGGAAGCTCTCACTCCGCAAGCGTGCGGGCAAGAATTCTCTCGGAAGTTCTTGCGTATCCCATCGGACGCGGGTGCATTTATTCCGATTTGGGATTCATGCTGCTGGGTTTCATGCTTGAGAAGGAAACCGGACGGAGCCTGAAGGAATGCGCAAGAGAGATGATGTATGAGCCGCTCGGTTTAGAAGATATGTTGTTCAGACCCGCCGATCGGGCAGAAAGGATTGCGCTGACGCGCTTCGGTGACGCGACTGGTCTGGTCAACGATCTGAATGCAAGGGCCCTCGGCGGTGTGGCGGGCCACGCGGGGTTGTTCGCCACAGCCGATGCCGCTGGGAGACTCGCTCTCGAAATAATGAGGAGTTACCTTGATCGGGGATTTTTCAAGACGTCAGTCATCCGGAGGTTCTGCGCTCGTCCGGGGTTCACCGCGGACAGCACTCGAGCACTCGGCTTCGATACTCCGGCAGTTGAAGGATCGTCGTGCGGCCGTTTCTTTTCACGCAGAAGTGTCGGTCACACGGGTTTCACGGGGGTCAGCCTGTGGATGGACATGGAACGCGAGGCAATTGGGGTTTTGTTGACGAACCGGGTCGTGAAGGGAGAATCCGATTTTCGCATCAAGGACTTCAGACCGAGTGTGTACGATGCTGTCATGTCCGCAGTGGTGGACGAGTAGAACGGAAATTTTTCCGTCATCCGCCTCGGACTCTGGCATCTTCCGGCATGAACAGGCTCTCCAGTCTTCGGGCAAGCATGAGATCGCCCGACACCCTCAGTTTCCCGGAAAAGGAAGCGGACTGACCCGATATTCTTCCGGTCATCAGATCGATGAAGTCGATTCCGCCCACACTATAGGGATTCTCAAAAGTAAAGTCGGTTTTGATTATAGTAATTCTCGATAGTATTGTCGGCTTGAAAAACCTTCCCTTGGACGTACAAGGTTGAAGCATGTCATTGCGAGGGCAAAACCCGAAGCAATCTCCAACTGACCAAGACTGAGATTGCTTCGTCGTTACACTCCTCGCAATGACATGGTTGGATTGTCGGCATGTGGGCGAGAGGCATGAACGAATCCGACAGAATTTTCGAGAGCTGCTATAGCATCGATAACCGCTTTAGCCTTGTCTGGCATCTTCAGGCACCTTTCTCCGGTAAGCGTATCGGTCGGCTTGTGGTACTGCAACGCCCGGAGCAAAACCACCGTGTCCTGAAGTCACATTCGCGGTCAGTATCTGGAGCCGAAGAGAGCTGTTCCAATTCTCACCAGGGTGGCGCCCTCTTCGACGGCTACTTCGTAATCGCCGGTCATTCCCATGGACAGTTCGTTCATATCCGCGCAGAGCACTCCCGACGACATGAGCTTTTCTCTCAGTTCCCGCAGGCGGGCGAAGAACGGCCTTGCCCGCTCGGGTTCGTCGAAAAACGGCGGCATAGTCATGAGCCCCATGAGGCGTATGGCCGGAAGCCCCCGAACGTACTCGGCCAGGCGCTGCACCTCATCGGCAGGTATACCCGATTTTTGGGATTCTCCGGACAGGTTCGCTTGAATCATCACCCCCAGGACCTTGCTCTGAGCGTGGGCTCGCCGGCTCAGTGCATCTGCCAGCCTGGCATCGTCCACTGTCTCTATCACGTCAAACAGATCGAATGCTTTACTTGCCTTGTTTCTCTGGAGATGGCCGATCATATGATACGTCACGCCCGGAGCTTTCATTGATTCCAGGCCGGCAGCAGCTTCCTGGAGATAGTTGTGCCCGATTATGCTGATTCCCGCGGCAACCGCCTCGGTGATCTTCTCCGTGCCCTGCCCTTTTGCGGCTGCCACGATGCGGATTTCTTCAGGATTGCGGCCGGCCCGCTCCGCTGCCCGCGCTATATTGTCTCGCACTGCTCTGACGTTTTCAGATATCATGTCTGCTGTTCGCTTCCAGGAAATCGAAGATCCCGAGTTCCTTGAGGTCTCGAGCAACTTCACAAAGCGGCAGTCCCACAACATTGGTGTACGACCCCGAGACACGCTCCACTATTCCCGAGCCTATGCCCTGAATTGCGTATGAGCCCGCCTTGTCCATCGGTTCACCGGTGCTCACGTAATCGCTTATTTCATCGCCGGACAATTCGCGAATCACCACTTCCGACTGAGCATACCGCACTCTCCGGTTTTCCGGAAAACGCGAATGGACAATGGCGTACCCGGTGAACACTTCGTGAGTTCGTCCCGCGAGTCTGGCAAGCATAGATCTTGCGTGTTCCTCATTATGAGGCTTTCCTAAAATTTCATTGTCGATTACGACAATGGTATCGGCTCCAAGAACCCAGAAATCCTGTGTTTTGTCGGATATATCCGTCGCTTTGGCTACTGCGAGCCGGCAGACGTGTTGATCCGGTAGCTCTCCGTTTTTCTGATCCTCATTCACATCTGACGGCATGACCAGGAAAGATACTCCGATTCCGGCCAGTAATTCCTTGCGTCTGGGGGAAGCCGAAGCCAGAATGATATGAGGTTTCGATGGTTCCACCATGGTTCTCCTTCGATTCGATTGTGCGGGACGCCACAGCACGGGCGACCGGACACAAGCATCCAGTTATGCTCATTGGCACTCAAGGACATGAGATCCGGAAAATCCTTCCCGCAAGGAGTGCCTGTCAGAATCCCACTGCCTTGAAAGGGCATTGATTTCAAATCCTACAGTTCATTCAGCTGCGGTGAGTCGCAGAGAAAACTCACGTACTATAGTTATCATCCGTGGCAGGTGACGGCAACGCCAACTTGAAGCTCGCATTTCAGAACGGGGTTCGTCGTGATAGAATAAACTGTTTGCTGGACACGCGGACCTCATCCTGTTAAAGAGGTCTGCGTTCAACACGTCAGAGAAGGAGAACGCCGTGAAAGGAACATGTATGCTAACGACCATACTTCTGGGATGTCTGGCTTTTTTTGCCGTGACCGTGGCCCAAGCCGGTCAGGAAATTACAACGCAGTCCGGGCTGAAACTGGAAACCCTTCAGCAAGGGAACGGACCCAAGCCTCAAAAAGGCCAGATGGTCACTGTCCACTATACGGGAACGCTTCAAGACGGCAAGAAATTCGATAGCTCCCGGGATCGGGGAACGCCATTCAATTTCCAGGTGGGGATGGGTGAGGTTATTCCAGGCTGGGACGAGGCATTGATGCTCATGAAGGTCGGCGACAGGACCAAAATTACCATCCCGCCGCAATTGGGATATGGCCCGAGAGGTGCCGGGGGTGTGATCCCGCCGAACGCCACGTTGATTTTCGATGTCGAACTCTTGGGAACAAAATAATTCCGTCTGAAAACTCGTTCGGGGAGGCATCTCTCCTCAGAAGTGCTCCTCCCCGAATCCCGCTTCAAGAACCCGTAACACTGGCCGGAAACGCCATTTTTTAAGCGGAAATGCCGGTTCCAGGGTATGATGGAGGTTTGGAGTCTATCGATGGCCGATTTGTGGACTGCCGGGATTCTCGGAATCGTAGAAGGCATAACGGAATTTCTCCCTGTTTCGTCAACGGGGCACCTGATCATAGTCGGCAATTTGCTGAAGTTCACAGGGGAGAAAGCATCGTGTTTCGAGGTCTTCATTCAACTGGGCGCAATTCTTGCGGTAGTGGTGCTGTATTTCAACCGGTTCACCGCGTTGATACCGTTCCAGAATGAAGCAGACGGCAAATTCTCGGGTTTTAGAGGCATCACTTTGCTTCTGGTAACCACGTTACCTGCCCTTGCGGCCGGTTATCTCGCGCACAAGACAATCAAACAATATTTGTTCGGACCGTTAACCGTGGCATTGGCTTTGGGCTTGGGAGGAATCGGAATCTTGCTCGCTGAAAAATTCAAACCGCGGTCGGACACCCTGGATCTCGACTCGTTGAGCTACGGTCAGGCATTGATGGTGGGATTGTTTCAGTGCATTGCCTTATGGCCGGGTATGTCGCGCTCCGCGTCCACCATCGTCGGCGGGTTGTTCTCAGGGTTGGACAGGAAGGTTGCGGCTGAGTACTCCTTTCTCGCTGCGGTGCCTGTCATGGTTGCGGCGACAGGGTACGATCTTTACAAAGAATGGGGTGAACTGAATTTCTCCGATTTCGGTTTTTTTGCGGTTGGGTTCGTAGTTTCTTTCTTGGCAGCTGCAGCAGCGGTAAAATTGTTCATCACCTTGCTCCAGCGATGGTCCCTCGCTCCTTACGCGTGGTACAGGATCATCGTAGCTCCCTTGATTTACGTGATGTGGGCCGGCTGGTAGGGGTTCAAGCAGTTCCCGAAGGGATAGCGTCGCTCCGAGTTGGGACCGATAAACGTCGGCAGGAGCCGGTATCAGGGTAGGTGCGATTCGAGTGGAACCGAGGTTCTGCCTGAGCAGCAGTGCGTTGTCACGAAGTCTTTCGTTCTTGCACGTAGCTGTCGCTGAAGAGGTCCGCGTACTTGAGGATCCAGTCTATAGCCGCTTCCATCCCCAGATCTCTTCCGGCCTTTTCGGATTCGATCCACTTGTGCCTTTCTATTTCTCGGCTTTGAATGTTCAGATATTCCTTCAAGTCCATCTCGATACCCACGGATCTGCGTTGTGGACATAATCGGATTCGTGTAAGATTCTTCACTGGCAATTCTTAGTCACCTCGTTGCGATTGTCAAGTCCAATGTTGCGTTGACACAAAGGATTTTGGAGGCTTGTATGACCAATCCGTTGAGGGCAATAGGTGCCCTGGGACAGTCCGTCTGGTACGACAATCTGGGACGAGAGCTCTTGCGGTCCGGCGAACTGAAGGCAATGATAGAAGAGGACGGAATCACTGGGGTTACCTCGAATCCGACGATATTTGAAAAGGCCATCGGTGCTGAGCGAACGTACGACAACGATCTTCATTACCTCGTGGATACGGGGCTGAATGTTCAAGGCATCTACGAAGGCCTGGTGGTAGAAGACATTCGGGAAGCAGCCGATCTGCTGAACCCTGTGTATGAGAAAACGTCTGCCGCGGACGGATACGTGAGTCTCGAGGTGTCACCCGTGCTCGCGTACGACAGAGCCGGGACAATTGCCGAGGCGAAACGTCTCTTCGAATGTGTGGACAGAAAAAACCTTATGATTAAAGTTCCCGCCACACTTCAAGGACTTGAAGCTGTGGAGGAACTGATCGCAAGCGGAATAAACGTAAACGTCACTCTGATCTTTTCTCTTGAACAATATCGCGGGGCAGCTACGGCCTACATACGTGGCATGGAGCGCCTGATCGCGGAAGGTGGCGATCCTGCCCGGATTGCGTCGGTCGCGTCGTTTTTTGTGAGCAGGGTGGACACCATGATCGACGAAAGGCTGAAAGACATCGCCGATCCGACTAATCGCATCGCTGCACCCGAACTCATGGGAAAGGCCGCCATCGCCAACGCGAAGCTGGCTTATGCGGCCTACAAGGAGATATTTCACGGTCAACGGTTCGCAGATCTGAAGGCGAGAGGGGCGAAACCCCAACGAGTTCTGTGGGCCAGCACAAGCACCAAGAATCCGGATTATCCGGATACCTTGTACGTTGACAGTCTCTTAGGCCCGGAGACTGTCAATACGATGCCCGCTGTCACGTTGGTCGCATATCGGGACCACGGAAACCCGAAGCCTCAGTTGGAGGACGATCTGGACGAGGCGCGATCCCTTTTCCCCAAGTTTCAATCGTTGGGCATAGATATCACCCAGATCATGGATAGCCTTCTCGAGGACGGAGTGAAATCATTCGCCGATTCCTTCGACATGCTCCTGGAAGGAATCGCCAAGAAACGGACTCGCCTGCTGCGCGGGTGGGGACACAGATCCGCTTCCATTGGCGAGCTTCAGCAATCGGTGGACGAAACTCTGGGTCGTTTGGATGAGGAAAAATTGGCCGAAAGCATCTGGAACGGCGATGTTGCCGTTTGGACGGATGACCCCCAGAGTAGGAGCGGCATAGGCCAGCGCCTGGGATGGCTCCAGGCGGTTGAGACCATGAGAGGGGAGTGCCGGCGACTACAAGAATTTGCCGACGAAATTCGCGGTGCCGGATTCGCCCACGCGGTGCTCCTTGGCATGGGTGGTAGCAGTCTCGCGACCGAAGTGTTCGCCCGGTGTTTCGATCGTGTTGACGGTTATCTCGATTTGAGGGTTCTTGATACCACAGTTCCGCAATCGATCCTGGAAACGGAGAAAACGGTGGATCCGGAGCGCACTTTGTTCATCGTGGCAAGCAAATCCGGGGGAACCATAGAAGTCCTGTCGCTATACAAATATTTCCGGGCACGGCTTGAATCCATTCTCGGAGAAACGGCAGGCAGTCATTTCATCGCCATCACCGATCCGGGAACAAGCTTGGGGAAGCTGGCCTCCGAACACGGTTTCCGACGTATTTTTCTGAACCCGGCGGACATTGGGGGTCGTTTCAGCGCCCTCTCCTACTTCGGGCTTGTTCCTGCGGCTCTCATTGGGATCGATGTCAATCGGTTGCTGATGCGTGCGGCTCAGGCCGTGGAGGCGTCTGCTCCGGATGTTCCCGCGCTGGAGAATCCGGGAACATGGATGGGCGCGATTTCGTCTTTGGCCGCACTGAACGGATGCGACAAGCTGAGCTTTATCATTTCGCCTCCCCTCGCTTCATTTGGCCTTTGGCTGGAGCAACTCATCGCCGAGAGCACCGGCAAGGAAGGAAAAGGAATACTGCCGATTGTGGGGGAGCCTCTCGGTTCTCCCGACGTATATGGCAAGGACCGGCTTTTCGTGTACCTGAGACTCGACGGTGACGGCACGTACGATCAGGACGTTTCGGCTCTTGAGCAGGCAGGCCACCCGGTCATAACACAACGGATCCACACCGCTTACGATATCGGCAGGGAAATGTTCAGATGGGAATTCGCCACAGCCGTCAGCGGAGTGCTTCTCCACATCAACCCCTTCGATCAACCCAATGTCCAGGAATCCAAGGACCTGACCAAACGGCTTCTTGAGTCCTACAAGAAAGAAGGCAATATTTCCGAGCCCGAAAAATTCGACGTTACCGACGCTTCCCTGGGAGACGCGTTGAAGGATTTGTTCGCGGTGCCGGATGCCGGTGCGTATGCTGCCCTGAACGCATTCATTCACCCTTCCACGGAAAACCGGAGCATCCTCCAGGAAATGCGTACAATGATTCGCGACAGGTTCAAGATGGCCACGACTCTGGGATTCGGTCCGAGATATCTTCACTCCACAGGGCAGATGCACAAGGGTGGCCCGGCAAATGGCTACTTCATCGAGATCACGGCTGAAACAACGGAAGACGTGCCCATTCCGGGAGAGCCTTACGCGTTCGCAGCGCTCTTGACCGCTCAGGCAGTAGGCGATTACCAGGCCCTCCGAAACAACGGAAGGCGCATCGTCCGAGTGCACCTGAAGGCGGAACCCGAGTTGGGACAGCTACGGGACATCCTCGTGGCAGCTCTTTCTCGATGACGAGGCCGACGCAAGCCGGAATGTGGCGAGACGGTGCGGCACGAATCATTGAGAACCGGAATCGGCTGAAAAGTCGAGAAACGTCAACACAGTTGTATGGAGAGCTTTTATGGCTGCAAATGGATACCGGGTCAAGTCCGACGCTGAATTGAGTCCGTACCAGAAAAGAGTGGACAAGATTGACAATGTGATTTTGTGCGTGGCTGCGGCGGAAAAGATGCTTGGCGAGATCGGACGATCGCTTTTTCCCGGCCTTGAGAAAACACCCGTGCTTAAACCTCGCAAAAAGGTGGCTGTGTTTCCCTGGCGGGGACGGAAGGTGGGGCGGCAGCGCACGACGTTTTCCCTGTGATCGCATGCTTTCCGGCGGCGTTCCGGATTCCTCGGATTCCCGGCATGGAGCATTTTGGGCGCGATGACGCACGCGGCCGCATGGACGATGCGCAGCTTATTCGCCGTCCTCTCGTCCGTCTTTCACGAGGAAAGCACTTCTGGCACGACTGTTCCCGGCATCCGAGTACGGTTTGAAAGAAACCCGGACAAAGGTATCGAAGGTGATGAGAACCTCCAGCCCCACTTCACACCAGATGCATTCCCCTATAGGCTCCAGGACATGAGTGCCCCGGTTTCCTTTGACGAATACCAGGTTTTCGCTGATGACTTCAATGGGGCCGCTGTCGTAGTCAGTTTTCTGGGCCCGGATCGAACCCGGAGGAATCACCGTGAGGCATAGGACCAGAAACATGCCAATCCAGATTTTTCCCTGCGCAGCCATGTTCTCTCAGGTTTTCTTCATTTTTCCGATTGACGCGAGAACCTTCCGATTTGTGCTGGCTTCCAGAGCACCGGGACTGTCGAACGTGTGGTCAAAGAAATTTGCAACGAGCACAAGGCCTATTCCAAGCGGTATGGCGACAAAAAAAGCTCCAATGACGAACAGTAGCGTCTTCGGGAAAATCGGGTCGGCCGGCAGGAACGGCTTGGCCACTACGGCAACATTCACAAGATGCTTTCCCACCTTGAGATTTTCCAAGCGAGCTTCCTCTTCTTTTGCCAAGTACTGAAGATACCGTTCTTTCGCAATGGTGACGTCAAGCTGCAACCGCCGGGCTTCTTCGCTCTTTTCTTCGAGCTGCCGCAGTTCGGACTGTTTTGCAGTCAGGCTCTGTTCAAGGCTGCTTCTTTTTGCCGCGAGAACGTCCGTCTCACTCTGGATAGCTTCCCGCAACTTCCTGGTCAGATCTGCAACTAGTTCATCCGCTGCTTTTCGATCGCGGCTCTCAGGGGAGAAAACTTCCCACGTTTGGATGCGTTTTTGTTCCGCGCGAAGAAGCTGGGAAATAATGAGATTTACCACGGTGTTTTCATTACCTCTTTGCATGGATGCAGCGAGTTGTCCCGTGGGTAGTATTCCCTTCTGGAGCAAAGACATCATGTATTCGTACTGGCTCATGTTGGATTTGACTTCAACGAGTGAATCTTCAATGAGTTTGAGTGACGAGATGAGTTCTGTTTTCTGCCTTTCAGGAAGCGATATTCCCCACTTTTTTTTGAATCCCGCCAGTTCGCGGTCCGCCTGGTCGAATTTGTCTTTATACATGTCTCCCTGTCCGGAGAAAAACCCCTGCGCTCCGGGTAACGAATACACTTCCTGATGATACGGGATGTACAAGTCCAGCACTGTGGCCAAAATCTTCTGCGTCATTTCCCTATCGGAATACTTGAACGCCAGATCCAGCACCTTGGATTTGACCACAGGGGTAACTCTAAAATCCTTCAGGAGCACTTCGGAAATCTCCAGCACCTGGCGCTCTTGAGTCTTGTCGGCAGGGCGCTCGGCAATCCCCAGGTAATCTTTTATTCCGGTCTTCCATTTCTCCACGAGGCTTCCCTGATCCTGTGGCTTGGTTGCTATCTCGAGCTTCCTGACTGCTCTTGTCCACAGCTCCAGGCTTCGCAACAGTTCCATTTCGCTGTTCAAATCAGTTTCGTCCACATTCATATTGAGGAACATGGACGCACTGAGGTCCTTGGCTCCCTGCAACAGGGTTGTGGTTTCTTTTTTTCCGGTGACGAGCACCTTAGCAGTAGACTCATAGACGGGTTTCACGATAAAGCAGGCCGCCAGAACGCCGAGAGGCAGGGCAACGACGAAAAAACGAAGCAGGAAAATTCGTCTGTATAAAATATTGAGCGTATCTCTCAGGGACAAGCCGGGTTCTTCCCTGAAAATTCCTGTATCTTCAGAATAACGGGGTTCCATCGCTCCGGAATTCCTTTAACGTCTTGTTTGAATTTTGGTCGATTATAGACCCAGGCCTTATAACTGTCGATTTATTTCGATTCTACCGCTTCTTTTGTCACGCCAAAATAACCCAGACGCGGGTTTTCCGAACCGCCTTGCATCAGTCTTCTCTTCTCCAAATTCTCCAAAACCTGAGTCAGGGCCATCATCACGCAGATTTGCATGAATACGTTCACGTAATGATAAAAAGACAACATTCTGTGAGGTATCGAACCCACGAGAGCGGCAAAAAAACCTGCGGCAACAAGATAAATCCAAGGGTCCGGCGAACGGCACAATCTCCACAGTTTTACCATCATAAGCAGACTGAAACCGAAATAGAGAGACGCACCGATGATCCCCGTTTCCGCCAGCCGCAAGAAATATTCATTATGGACGGTGTACAGCCAGGCATGCCGCGCATTCACCGGAACATAACGCTGAACTTCCAGCGGATAATTGTTCGCTCCGACTCCGAGGAGCCAATTGTTCTTGATCATGTTCCAGGCAGTTTCCATGAGGGGAACTCTATCCTCCCCCCATGTCCCAAATTGGAACCGCTCCACGATGAAAGGGCTTGCGAGCATGAGAATCAACAACAAGGCCCCTACGGTCTTTATGATTCTGGAAGCTGGGATCCAACCCCGTCCGTAGGTGATGGCCAGAAGTACCAAAGAGGATACGAATATTCCCAACCCCGCGGCACGAACTTGTGTGAATGCGATGGCAACAAGCACCAGGAGCATGCACATGAGAGCTGTCCCCCGCGCTCTCTTGTCACGAATAACGAGATAGTACGCAAGTCCTACCGGGAAAACGAGAGAGATCAGCGTAGCTGCCGCATCCGGGCTTCCGAAAAATCCTCGGGACCTGAACCCTTCCGGCCCCATATACGTCACGAGTTCTCCATGTAACGTGTAATTGAGTTTCGTCGCGTATTGCAGCCAAATGTACATCCCGTGGGCCACGGCTCCCGCAAATAATGCGTACACTACAATTTTCAGATCTCGTTTGTCGGACAACCTGTTGACAAGGTAAAGGAACAGCAAGAAACCTTTCAACAGAACGCATATTTCGAAAAAACTGTATCGGAACCGTGTTGCGGCCAGCGAACTCTGGAAGAAAAGATACACGATCCAGATGCAGAGCATCGCCCCCAATGTTCCGCCCAACGTGAACCTGGCCCGCTGTCTATTGTATGCCGCAGTTGCAATCCAATGCATGTACAGCAGGATGAGGATGACGTCCACGCTGTCCACTGCTATCCCGGCGCTGAACGGCTGACTTTCCATATCTGCAAGAGGTTCGTGAATCACATGGTACCCGAACTGAAGCGGAATGCAGAATACCACTACGAACAGCAAGAACGCCCGCAGGTCCCTTATGAACAGGCCGAGCCCCAAAACGAACACGGCCCCGCCATGCACCAGAATGGCCGCTCTGTAGCTGATGGACAAGGCGTTCACGTACAGGTACCCCAACAACAAGGCTATTGTCGCGAAAATGAGAATAGCGGAAAGATTTTGTGGCGATACCTCTCGTGATTCCATATACGCCTTCCGGGAGATCCGAATTCGCACTTGGCACAGACCAGATGCCAAGAGTCCTGACTGGTTCGCCAGCCGCATGCAAAGACAACGGCCATGGCTCGACGCCGCTGCCTGCCTCATTGGTTGTGATTTCGACCAGTACCGCCACGAAGGCCGGGAGCCGATGTCGAAAGATCGCGCTCCGCAATCTCACATGACTTCTTGGTAATCGCTATGCATGGGGTGCCCAAGAAACATTACCGCAACAGTATAGCGCATCACGATCGCACAATCAACAAAAACAGGTGAATTTTCGCTAAGATGCGGGTGTGTCAGATTCTACACTCGATTTATTTTCAGGAACAATGGATGAGACCCCGGGAACTTCCCGCTCCGGGGTCTTCCCTTGATAAATCGATGCCCGGTTCATCGGCATGGAGTCCGCGACGATCAAGCGCATGTCTTCTTCATCCCCATTTGATCCGCATCCCAGTGTAGTAGTTCTCAAAAAGTGTGCCGGATTTTCCCATAATTCTGTCCCGCAAGTCGGTGGTCAAATCATGTCATTGCGAGGAGCGGAGCGACGAAGCAATCCAGGTTTTAGTCGGTTAAAGATTGCTGCGGGCTCTGCCCTCGCAATGACACTCTTCCAATCTATTCGCGTAATCAAACCCACATTACTTTTGAGAATCCCTACAATCATTCAGCTTCGCGAGGGGACCGTCGTTTCCCTGTCAATGCGAGGAGTGAAACATCGAAACAATCCCGTTATTCAAGGGCACGGATTGCTTCGCTTCCCTCGTACTGACGGCTTTTTTCCCACCCGTGACCGACCGGATCTCCTTCCAAACAAAATGGGCTTGACAGATGCTTGCGCGTTTAATAGAAGCCATAATCGGGTCATCAGATTGTTCGGCGCACGGCTGAGGTGCAAGAGGACGCACATGGAGCACAAGCCCTATAAGCCGATGGAAGCGGCACGCATTTTGGGCGTCTCAAAAGATGTCCTGCTGGCGTACGAGCGAGACGGGAAAATTCCCGAAGCCCACCGAGACGCATTGGGGAACCGATATTATACGGGAACCGACATAGAAATCATCCGGGACCTGATGAACGTTCGTCCGGCTCTTACAAATCGCCCCCTTGTCCTTGCGGTGTTCAACATGAAAGGGGGAGTCGGCAAGAGCACCATATCCTCGAACGTTGCCTGGAAAATGGCTGAAAAAGGGTTTCGCACTTTGGCGATCGACGCGGATCCTCAGGGCCATATGACGACGTCCCTGGGACAAGAACCCTCGCGTTTCGAAAAGACTTTCCTGCACCTGCTGATTCCCGACTCGAAGAGAGAAACATCGATGGTCGGATCCGTTGGCCGGGAACTCTTGCCAAACCTCCATTTGGTGCCAGCCAATTTATCGATGTGTTCCATGAATCTTCTGCTGTTCCAGCAGCCCGAGCGGGAATATCGTTTCAGGCGAGCGGTGGAAGAGATTCGTACAGAGTCTTTTTATGATGTGGTAGTCGTCGATTCGCCGCCTTCGTACGATCTCACAAGCTTGAATATTCTGCTTTCCTGCGATATGCTTCTGGTTCCGGTAAGACTCGACGGAAATTCTTTTTACGGGCTGGAGTATCTGTTCGATTCGATCCGGGACATAGCTCGCACGTACAGGTATGCGATTTCCAAAATCGCTATTGTGGCGAATCATTATAACGGCGGATATTCCGTAAGTCGTCAGATCCTGGAAGGGCTCCGTCACAACTATGCTCCGTACATGATGTCAACGGTGGTGCGCCAGGATGTTAATTTCGATAAGGCAAACGCCCTGCGTCAACCGGTATTCGTGATGGCACCGGCGTCCAAAGGGAGCAAAGACATGGAACGGCTCGTGGACGAGATCGTTGAGAAAATAGAAATCAAGGAATGTTGGGCACGTTCGGCACATGAGCAAGAAAAAACCTGATTACACAAAATTTATGCGAAAACCGTCCCCTCTGGAACTCAGTCCGCCTCGCCCGGATTTGGATCGCCTGCCTCGCATGCGGGGCTCCGATGCTGAGGACGGTATTCCATGGGCGGAAATCATTTTCGAACCCGAACACGTCAGTCAACTGGAACGAGCAGCTCAGGTGCGCGGGGGAGGAAATCCGCCGCAGAGTGCTCAAATTCCCATGGTTCCTGGGAAGAAATCCGCTGGACCTCCCGAGCCGGTCTTGGGCTATAACAGGCCCGTGACGGTCACGGACGCGTCACTGAACTACACGGTTGAAGAGAATTTCTCGCCGCAGGCATTTTTTTCAGTCGGATCTCCTGTTGCCGCTGCTCCCCCCGTGGCTGCTCTGATCGTGATTGTTTTCATGGTATTCTTCTTGCTGCTCGAATAGAAAGACCAATTGTCCTGCCCCAGGCCGGTGTCTCCCTCATGGGAAGGCGATCGCTTTCTTGACACGCCAGCGCATTTTTGATAAAAATGTAAGATCCTGAAGTATATACGTTCACCCGGTCCGCATATCAGAATCATACGAAACAACGGTTAGGAATTCAGGGAGAGTGTCAGGCCCCGCACCATAACACACGAACGTCCGTCGCCCGGTTCCTATGCGGCGATTGGGCACGCTTGTTGTCTGAGCATGACAATCCACTCATGACACACACAAACACCTTACACAAAAGGAGGAATGGGCTGTGAAGGTCCTTGTATCTGATAATCTATCCGAGCTGGGAGTGAACATCTTTCGCGAAGCGGAAGGAATCGAAGTGGACGTGAAGGTGGGCCTCAGCCCTGAGGAACTCAAGGCCATCATCGGCCAGTACGACGGGCTAGCCGTGCGCGGAGCCACAAAAGTGACGGCGGACGTGATTGCCGTGGCTGATAATCTGAAAGTCATCGGTAGGGCTGGAACAGGTCTGGATAATGTGGATATCCCCGCTGCTTCCAAGAGAGGCATTGTGGTAATGAACACCCCCGGCGGGAATACCGTCACCACCGCAGAGCATACTCTTTCCATGATGATGGCGCTCGCTCGGAATATACCCCAGGCGAACTCCTCCATGAAGGGAGGCAAATGGGAAAAGAAAAAATTCTCGGGCACGGAGATATTCAATAAAACCCTGGGCGTGGTCGGTCTCGGCAAGATCGGGTCTGTAGTCGCCGATCGTGCTCGCGGCCTCGGCATGAATGTCATCGCATACGATCCGTTCCTTTCCGAGGATCAGGCCAAACAGATGGGAGTGCGGTTGGGCACCCTGGACGAGGTTATGCGTGAGGCCGACTTCATAACTCTTCACGTTCCCCTCACCCCTGAAACCCGCGGCTTGATCAACAAGGAAAACCTGGCGAAGATGCGTGATGGGGTACGCATAATCAACTGCTCGAGAGGTGCGGTCGTCAATGAAGATGATCTGGCCGAAGCACTTGAATCGGGCAAAGTGGCGGGAGCCGCCCTGGATGTTTTTTTGGTCGAGCCTCCCGACTGCACCAGATTGATCGGCCTGGACAGGATCATTTGCACGCCGCATCTCGGTGCGTCCACCAAAGAAGCTCAAGACAACGTGGCCATTGCCGTGGCAAATCAAATCAGGGATTACCTTCTTTACGGAACGATCAGGAATGCCGTCAATGCACCGGCGGTTTCCGGCGAGGCCCTGGAGCGATTGAAACCGTACATCGACTTGTCCCAGCGACTCGGGCTGTTTGTGGGGCAAATGGTCCAGACCGGCATCAAGAGTGTGGAAGCTCAATATTCCGGCGAAGTCTCGGAAATGGAGCTCAAGCCGTTGACGACCTCGTTCCTCACCGGCCTTCTCACACCCATCATGCAGGACGATGTCAATCAGGTAAACGCCCCGGTTGTGGCCCAGGATAGGGGTATCACCGTTTCCGAGACGAGGATGAGCAGAGGAGAGGATTTCGTTTCCCTGCTTCGGTACAAAGTGGTGACGGAAAGACGGGAACATCTCGTGGAAGGGACTCTCTTCGGCCGATCCGAGCCCAGAATGGTGAGATACGGCGCATTCCGCGGGGAGTTCAATCTTTCCGGCGAACTGATCCTCATTTACGGCGTCGACAAGCCGGGAGTCATAGGAAAAGTGGGCGCGGCCCTTGGAACTCAAGGTGTCAACATTTCTCATTTCCAGTTTGCCCGGTTGTCTCCCGGAGGCGAAGCCCTTCTGTTCCTCAACACGGACACGAGAGCTAATGATGAGGCTCTGAAGGCATTACTGGCAGTGGAGAACGTGAATTCGGTTCGCCGTTTGAAGATGTAAGGGGCTTGAGTGAGCGACCGGGATCGGGGCGAGAGAATACGCCTTGCGGGTAATGGGCATTAATTGATTCCATACACGCCCCGATTCTGCCTCGAACCCATGGTAGGGCGTCACTGGGCACGTGTTTCATGTTGCAAGGGTCAAATCGCTCCAGTGCATACGGATAAAGCTATGCTGAACATAAAAGATCTGTCTCACCCCGAACTTCCGAAACAGGACAATTATGAGCAGGCGCTCAAAATGGGGCTGGAAATCTTCGACAGAAGGGATCCGGGCAGGGTCGCGCAAAAGGCCGGTGCAACGTACGCCGGCCGTTCGGTGATTATTCCGCATCTGGATCGCGAGATAGTGCTCAATGTGGACACGCACCGTTTTTCCATCAAGCAAACCGACGAAGAAGCTCCCATCTGGATGGCTATTCTGGTAATCCATTATCTGAATAATGCGGAAGGCAGACAGCCTACCGGAAAACTGAAGCATTTCCGTGAATTCAAGGACGGACATTTCTACGAACCCGCATTCAACCGAAGGACAAAAGAAGTACTCGCCAGTGTGTTCGGTAACGATGCGGAAGCCATGCTAACCGCAGGCAGAAGATTGCAGGGAAAGAAGCTTCAAACCGGAGACGCTGCGATCGAACTGAGCTATTTTCCTTGTCTGCCCATCACGTGCATACTGTGGAAGGGAGACGACGAGTTTCCGCCTGAAGCGTCAGTATTGTTCGACGAAACTGCCGACCTGTTTTTCAGCGCAGAGGACATGGCCGTTGCCGGACAGATGGCCGTTCTGGAATTGTTGAAGGCGTCCCGATGACGAGCTTCCTTCCGAGTTAGAGAATGCGCAACTTCATGTGAGAATGCGCAGTGGTATGAAACCAGATCTCAGTGAGGTTTGCCAATGAAAATAGCCGTATCGGGAAAAGGCGGGGTGGGCAAGACGACGCTGAGCAGTTTGCTCGCCAGGTACTGGGCTCGAAAGGGCTACCGGGTTCTGGCGGTTGATGCGGATCCTGATGCAAATCTGGGCTCGGCTCTAGGTATAGATACGACGGGGCTGATTCCCGTTGCAAAGATGGAGGCTCTAATTGCGGAACGGACCGGGACGAAACCGGGAACCGTGGGTGGCTTTTTCAAGATGAATCCCAGGGTGGACGATCTTCCTGAGGCTCTGGGACGTGAAAGGGACGGTGTTCGCCTGCTGGTGATGGGCACGGTCAAAAAAGGCGGAGGCGGATGCATCTGCCCCGAAAGCGTGCTGCTCAAGGCCCTGGTAACCCACCTGGTTCTCTACGACAAAGATCTTGTTATCATGGACATGGAAGCCGGAATCGAACATCTCGGGAGGGGAACAGCTCAGGGAGTGAACCGGCTGGTGATCGTGGTGGAACCGGGCCGAAGGAGTATCGAAACGGCAGCGAAAGTCCGTCAACTGACCAGCGATATCGGTCTCCACAAGGTTGCTGCGGTGGGCAGCAAGGTGCGTAACCAGGAACAGGAGGAGTTTCTGGAGAACAATCTGGACGGCATTCAACTCATCGGCATCCTTCCTTTCTCGGAAGAGATAGCAAAAGCCGATCTGGAGAGCCGCCCCCCTTCACTGGATGACCCGGTGATCTATCGGGCTATAGAAAAGATAGCGGCCGGATTGGAATCCGAAGCTGTCTAGCAACTGCGATGTTTCAAGCCGGTCCGTGGAGGCCGGCCAGGTCTCAGGAAATTATTCGCACTCCCGGGACCGCATGTCTTGATCTTGCATTCTCTCGGCATTTGACACAATGTTCCATGACTTCTCTGGCGGCAGCCATTGATTTATTTGACCATTCAACCTGAAGGAGGATTGCATGTCGGCAAAAATCATCAGCGGAAACGAAGTATCCCAGCAACTCAAGGACGAAATGAAGGAAGAGGTCCTCAAACTGAAGGCCCAGGGACTGGAACCGTGCCTGGCGGTCATCCTGGTGGGCGAAGATCCCGCTTCCAAAGTCTACGTGTTGAACAAGAAAAAAGCCTGCGAGTATATCGGGATAAAATCGCTTGAAACCAAATTGCCCGCAGACACTACCACCGAGCAGCTCCTGGGAGTGATCGACGGTTACAACAAGGACAAGACGGTTCATGGCATTCTCTGTCAGCTTCCTCTTCCGAAACACATCCCTGAAACCAAGATCTTGAGATCCATTCTTCCGGAAAAGGATGTGGACTGTTTTCATCCCTTCAATGTAGGTCTTATCAGCATCGGAGAAGTTCGATTCCTGCCGTGCACGCCTGCCGGCGTCATCGAGCTGATCAAGAGGGGCGGATTCGAGACAGCAGGCAAGGACGTAATCATTCTCGGTCGGAGCAATATCGTGGGCCGTCCGCTCTCGAACATGCTCGACCAGAGAGACATGAACGCGACGGTCACCATGTGCCACACCAAGACCAAGAACCTGAAGGAACGGTGCCTCGCAGCGGATATCATTATTGCGGCGATAGGAGTGCCTGAGTTCCTCAAAGGCGATATGGTCAAGGACGGAACCGTGGTCATCGACGTGGGCATCAACCGCGTAGATGCTCCCGGAACCGAAAAAGGATGGAAACTGGTGGGCGACGTCGAATTTGACGCAGTCAAGGAAAAGGCTGCTGCCATTACACCGGTTCCCGGCGGCGTCGGTCCCATGACCATTGCGATGCTCATGAAAAATACCCTTACAGCCGCAAAAGAAACGATGAAGTAATTCCGGTTCGCTCTCGAGTAAGGCAGAACCGAGGAGGGACTTCTCGTGAGAAGTCTCTCCTCGGCATGTTCACCCCGCCCTGTAGACGATTTCTATCGGGTCAATACTGGCTTGACGAAGGAGTATTGGCCGATGCCCCAGCTTTGGGCGCTTCCAGAATCCGGTCAATCGTGGATTCGTCCTCCGCACTTGATTCTGCCGCTTTTATTCTGGTGTTCAGTTCGGTGACCGCGGCCTTCAGCTGTTCGCCTTCCTGGCGAAGACGTTCCGCATCGGTGCGACATTCAGTGATCGCCGCTTGCCGTAGCTCCAGTTCCTTGTCGGCCTTTTCAGCCCAGGCTGCGCAGTCCTGAAGATCCTTTCCCTCCTGAGCGGCTTGAGCTTTGCTGGTTTCCAGTTGTTTGGATACCTGAGCAAGTTCGGTCCGGAGAGTCGACAACTCGGTTTCGGCGGCGGATTTCAATTTGGCCGAGTCGGCTACTGCATTCTTCAGCGCAGCAAGAAGCTCCGATTTCTCCTGGAGATCTTGCCTGATCTTATTCTCTGCAGCGCTGCGCTGTTCCAATTCTTTGGAAATGCTGTCCAGCCGCGCTTGCAGCTCTTCCACCCGGTTCTTGTCCCCCGCCTGGAGCTTCTCCATTCGTGCCTTGAGCTCCGCAACTTCGGCATCCTTCTGTTTTGCGAGCTGGTTGATACGTGCGAGTTCCTGTTCTTTCGCGTCCAGGTCGGAGCTGAGTTTGTCCAGACGTTTGCTCAATTGCTCGGCTTTGAATTCAGCGATTGCCTTGGCACCCATAAGTCCAATCTTTCCCGCATCCGTCACTTCCCTCGCAGGTTCGGCTTTTTTGGCAGCGCTCGCTTCCAGTTCTCTATTTTTTTGGCGCAATGCATCGAGTTGGCCGACGAGATCTCCTTTTTCGGCCTGCTGCCGTGCGACGGTGTCGCGTGCCTGGGTGAGCTGCGATTCCAGATTTGAAACATGCTTCTGGCATTGCTCGGCCTCTCCGCGAAGCTTGTCCACGTTTGAGTCTCCGCACCCCTGCAAGAATATCATTGAGCCGAGAATCAGGATTACAATCATACCGGATCGCAATGAGTTCATGTGCCGGCATCTCCTTTACGGGGAACAAAATTCATAAGATGTTAAATATGTTTCAATGGTTGAACCTAACTTTTCAATTGGAATTGTAATGAAAAAACGGGTATATTGTCAAGATAAATCAAATAAATACTCCGATAGTTTAGTCTCGGGAGCCTTTATTTTCAGGATGATTGCAGGAACAGTAGAGATCCGGGAAATGAGCGCGGTTCCAGCACCTGGTCCGTCCACAAATTCCTGAGAGGCTCGCCTCATACCGATGTGCGTGCAAGTAAGAAAGAATCGGCGGGGCACTACAAAGAGAGTCCCCCCACACCTACGTGTTTGAAAGCCCAAGGGTATCAGTAGAGACGGCACCTCCATTATCTCCTCCGCGGCAATGGCTGCCGACCGAAGTTCACGTGGCTAGACAGAGCGAAAACCCGATATTGCCACGGCAAGCCGGTAAGCGGATCGCCTTTGTTCATCACTGTGCATTGCTTGACAAGGAATCGCTCCGTCTGCTATTCAACAAGGTGGGTCGGAACGTTTCATGCCACATCGGCATCATTCAGATTGAAAACAGCCGGTGACAAGCGTATGCGGGAAAATTCCCCGGGCCGGAATCTTCGCGTTCGCATCAAACGGTCCTGCAAGGGACCGGCTGGGCTGGTCTGCACCGAGACCGTTCCTGCCTTTCACCAATGTTCGTTTCCATTCATCACGGATTAAGGGGGTTTCAGAATGTCCTTAAACTTTGATCTTCCCAAGGACGCAGAGCTTACCAGGAAGGTCGTCAGGGAATTTGCCGAAAAGGAGATCGCTCCCATCGCGCAAGAATTGGACGATAAAGAAGAGTTCTCCTCTGAGTTGACTCGCAAGATGGGCGAGCTGGACTTTTTCGGTCCGTTTGTCTCCGAGGAATACGGAGGCAGTGACGTCGGATATCTGAACTACATTATCATTGTTGAAGAAATCGCAAGGATTGACGGATCTCAGGCTGCTACCGTCGCGGCAGGAAACTCGTTGGGCATAGCGCCCATTTATTATTTCGGTACAGAGGAGCAAAAGCGACAATGGCTGCCCGATCTCTGCAAAGGGAAGACTCTCGCCAGCTTCGGGCTGACCGAACCGGACGCAGGTTCGGACGCAGGAGCTTCTCGGACCACTGCGGTGCTCGACGGAAACGAATGGGTGATAAACGGGAGTAAGATCTTTATCACGAACTCCACCACGGACATGAGCGCGGTGTGTGTCGTGCAGTGTGTTACGGACACTTCGGATTCCGGGAAACCGGAAGTGAGCTGCATACTCGTGGAAAACGGAACCAAGGGTTTCATCACCGAAACAATGCACGACAAAATGTGTTGGCGCTCCTCGAATACGGGACAACTCACGTTCCAGGACTGCCGCGTTCCCAAGGACAATCTCCTGGGCAAGAGAGGCGAGGGCTTTCATCAGATGCTCAAAACCCTCGATGGCGGCCGCTTGTCCATCGGCGCAATGGGGCTTGGAGGGGCGCAAGGCGCTTTCGAGCTGGCACTGGATTATTCCAGGAAGAGGAAGCAATTCGGCAGGCCCATAGGATCGTTCCAGGTGAACGCATTCAAGCTGGCAGACATGGCCACTGAGATAGAGATGGCTCGGCTGCTGCTATACAAGGCGTGCTGGCTCGCGGACAACAATCGGGTAACCCCGCGGGAATCCGCTATGGCGAAGCTCGTTTGTTCGGAAACGTACTACCGCGCGGCAAATCACGCTGTCCAGATGCACGGCGGATACGGCCTTATGAAAGACTACGCGGTGGAGAGACATTACAGGAACCAGAAACTCCTGGACATAGGCGAAGGCACGTCGGAAGTTCAGAGGATCGTTATTGCCAGGAACATAGGGGTTCCCGGCAGGTCCATGTAGGACTGCGCGGCGCGGGACGCGGCCGCAGCGGCTGAAAGGATCGATCATGAGTGAAGAGAAAAAAGGCGCTTCTTACGAAGATTTCCGAGAAACGGCGTCGGACTTCGGTGAAGACAGAGGACATGATTTTCTCACCGACCCGGCGGCCGTGGCTTCGGCCAAGGAAAAAGTCGAGGATGAAAAGGCTGCACGGCACGGTGAAAGGCTCCGGGCAACGAGAGAAAGCAGGGGATTCTCTCTGGACGAATTGGCTGCACGAACAGGTATAGATCGTGAAGCCCTTGCTCAATTGGAAGCGGGTGAGGCATTCCTGCCTCTCGGTCAATTGATCAAGCTCAGTAAAGCCCTTTCCTTGAAAATGGCGGACGTGATCTCGACCGGAGAAGAGGCGTTCACAATCGTCAGGGCACATCAGCGACCATCGTACGCTCGTTTCGGAAAGGCCAAACAGGATAGCCGCGGGTACGAGTATCAGTCCCTGGCCCCCAATAAAAAAGACCGATTGATGGAACCGTTTATCGTCACCCTGCACCCCGCCTCGACGGACGAACTTTCGTCCCACGACGGCCAGGAGTTCATTTATGTCCTGGAAGGCGAGATGGAAGTCGTAGTGAATGACACGAGGGACGTGCTCAAACCGGGCGATGCCATATACTACGATTCCACGAGCATGCATCTGGTAAAAGCTCACGGGGACAAACCCGCAAAGATTCTCGCGGTGCTGATCAGTTGAGCGGTGCCCCGCGCATCCACGGAATAAGGTCGGTGCGGCATTCCATGCCCGCACTTGATGATGACAATTTGCCCGGAGTTGTTCTTGCACGGGTAGACAGAAATCGGATAGTACAATCCACTTCTCTCAGCGTCTCCGGATTACGGTTTTTCGTGAGGGCCGATCGGTTCGGATGGCTGGAATTCGCGGTCGAGGTTTAGCCCATGACGATGATTGAGCCGGCGGATGTGTCATTGGCCGGTATACCTGCCCCCTTTGTGGCCTTAGTGGTGCTTGTCGCAGCCGTCTTCTTTTTTGCATACATCATGTCCCGCAGAATCGAGCTACTGAAAATAATGATGCCGGACTACCGTTTTTCGGACGTAGGAGAGCGGATCCGGCTGATGCTCGTATACGGTTTCGGCCAGTACAGGCAGCCGCGGTACATGCTGGCGGGTGTTCTGCACATACTCCTTTTTGCAGGATTCATGATCCTGTCCTTGAGGTCGCTCACCCTGATCGGCCGCGGTTTTTCCTCCGGCTTTCATCTCCCCCTTCTTTCCGGCGATGCCGGATTTCTCTACGAAATCCTGAAGGACTATGCGGTGGTGATGGTCCTTGTGGTGTGTATTATCGCAATCATCCGCAGGGCGGTGTTCAAACCTGCTCGCTACGCCCATGCTCCGGGACAGGGCCATGAAGGCGAGGCGTACGTGATACTCGGGATGGTCTCGGGTCTCATGATCACCGACATGATTTTTGATGGCAGTGCTCTGAGAGCCGCGGGCACGGGAGTGGCCGTGCTCTTTCCCGGAGCGAGTTTCGCCGCTCTCTTCATGCCTTCGAACACCTCAGCCCTGAACTTCCTCCACGTAGGAGGGTACTGGGCACATATACTCCTCTTCTTCGGCCTGCTGAACTATCTCCCCATATCCAAGCATTTTCACGTGATCACGGCGATTCCCAACGTTTTCTTTGCCAATTTGAACAAAGGGGCCATAAAACCCGTCCAATGCGGCGTTACCGATTGGATGGAACTGCCGGAATGCGGTGTCGGCCGATTCGAGGCATTCACGTGGAAGCACGTGCTGGACTTTTACTCCTGCGCTGACTGCGGCAGGTGCAGCGACAACTGCCCTGCAACAACGGTGGGCCGTGCGCTATCTCCACGGATGATCAGCATCAAATCCCGGGATTATGCGTATACCCACTATCCGGTATTCGGCTCCCCACCGGAACCGGGAGAAAAGCAGTTTGTGGGAGACATTATCACCGAGAAGGAGATATGGGCGTGCACGACCTGCGGCGCCTGCGAACAGGAGTGCCCCATATTAATCGAGTACATAGACAAGATAGTGGATATGAGGCGCCATCTCCTGGATAAGGGAGAACTTCCGCAATCGCTGCAAAAGCCCATGCAGCAGATCAAGAAAAAGGGAAACGCTTACGGGGGGGCGAAACAGAAAAGGGCGGCATGGACCAAGGAACTCGACGGCATTGAAGTGAAAGAGCTGAAAAAGGGCGATTCCACTGATTTGCTTCTGTTCGTGGACAGCTGTGGTTCCTTTGATCCCAGAATCCAGGACATCTCCAGATCGTTCGCTCGTATCCTGAGCCGGACGTCATCGGATTTCGGGATACTGGGCCAGGACGAGACCGATTCGGGAAACGAAATCCGAAGGCTGGGCGAGGAAGGTCTTTTTGAACAGGTTTCCCGGAAGAACATAGAGGCATTCCAGGCAAGGGAATTCAAAGAGATTGTCGCCTTCGATCCCCACGCGTTCAACACCATAAAGAACGATTACCCGGAGAAATTTCCCGTCGTTCACTCCAGTCAGCTGCTTGCACGCTACGTTCGGGAGGGGAAACTGAAACTTGCCGGCGACTACCTGCAAGACCGGATAGTCACCTATCAGGATCCATGTTATCTGGGACGCCATAACTGGGTGTATGACGATCCTCGGTTTGTGCTGAAATCTCTTCCGGGAATGAGATTTCGCGACATGGAACGCTCGTTTTCGCGGAGCTTTTGTTGCAGCGGAGGCGGCTTGCTGCTGTGGTACGAGAACGAAGAAGAAAAAGAGCGCATGGGCGAAAAGCGGGTTCGCATGGCCGTGGATGTGGGAGCTCAGGTCATCGTGACCGCATGCCCGTTCTGCCTGATCAATTTGGAAGACGCTGTGAAGACGACAGGCAATGAGGGCAAAATTGAGGTGTTGGACCTCGTTGAACTGGTGGACCGTTCCATGGCGTGATACCACTTCGCTTTCATTCCGGTAACACAGCGGGCAACGAGGCTTATGGCCGCAATGTGGTGGGACCGGCGCCTTTTCACGGGGGTTAGCGGCCCCGATTATCGGTTTGAACGCGAAATGGCTGCAACATAATGAACTGACGACACGGACGATTGGGAGGAGCAATGGATATCATCGTATGTCTGAAGTGGACACCCGACACATCCGAAGCCGATCTGGCCATAGCCGGAGGCAAGGATATCAAGAAGGACGACCTGGACTACGATTTGAACGAATGGGATCGGTTTGCTATTGAGGAGGCAGTTCAGATCAAGGAGAAAGCCGGGGGCAAAGTCACCGTTGTCAGTGTTGCCCCCGAAGAGGCCGAAGAAATGCTCCGGGAAAGCCTGGCAAGGGGCGCGGACGAAGCATTCCATGTGTGGGACGAAACGTTCGAGGGATCCGACGGTTTTGCAACCGCACGCATTCTCGCGAATTTCATCAAAGAACGGCCCTGCGATCTTGTCCTGACCGGAACCCTTGCCGACGACGACTGTGCAGGCCAGTTGGGCGGCATGTTGGCAGCGATGCTGGATATCCCCAGCGCGACCCTCGTGTCGAAAATCGAGCTCGCGGACGGTAAAATCAGATTCAACCGTGAACTTGAGGGAGGCCTGTACGAATCTGTCGAAATGGATCTGCCGGGACTCCTGGCCGTAGCCACGGGTTTGAACGAGCCCCGCTTCGTTTCCATCCGAGCGGTTCGGAAGGTGGCAAACATGGAAATCCCCGTGCTGGAACTGAGTGACGTGGGTCTGGAAGCTTCACAGGTGGGAGCCGAAGGGTCAAGAATTGCGGTGGAAACCATGTCCTTGCCTCCTGAGGGAGAGGGCGCGGAAATACTCACCGGCAGCGCGGAGGAAGCCGCTGCAAGGCTCGCCGGAATCCTCAAGGAAAAAGGGGGTATCGCCTGATGAAAAACGTATTCGTCCTGGCCGAACACAGAAAACAGCACCTGAGGGATACTACCTGGGAAGCGCTGGCGGCGGGCAGAAAGGCGGCAGCCGAACTGGGAGCGGATCTCACCTGTATACTCCTCGGCAGCAATACTGACGGGATGGCGGAAATACTGTCGAAGGAATGCGGCAAGGTCCTGGTGGCGGACGATCCCGGATTCGAGACATTCAACTCTGAAGCGTTCATGAAGGCTCTGCCGGCTATTTTGAAAGACCGTGGTCCCTTTTTGCTGGTCATGGGGAATTCCAATTCGGTCTTGGATCTTGCGCCAGGACTCTCCGTGGTCCTCGACGCTGCCCTGGCTACGGACTGCTTCGGCCTGGAAGTCGTGGACGGCAAAGTCACGGCCACGCGGCAGATGTACAGCTATAAAGTCAACACCACTGTTTCCTTCAAGAATGCGGATCGGATCGTCCTCACGCTGCGCGCGGGAGCGTTTCCTTATACCCTTTCGGGCGCGGAATCCGGCGCAAGAGAAAAGGTTGCATCTCCGCTTGGAGACGGGGTTCTTCGCAAGAGATTCGTCGGTTTCGTGGAAGCCGAACAAGGCGACGTGGATGTCGCGTCCGCAGATATCATCGTCTCCATAGGCAGAGGCATCGGAGATGAGCCCGATATGGACGTTTTCCAGTCCCTGGCGGACTCCATGGGAGGCGTGCTGGCCTGTTCCAGACCCATCGTTGACAAGAATTTTCTCCCCAAGTACCATCAGGTGGGAACGTCGGGGGTCGAAGTCAAGCCGAAAGTATATCTGGCACTGGGCATAAGCGGAGCGTTCCAGCATGTGGGTGGAATCAAGGGTTCGCCTCTCATTGTTGCCGTGAACAAGGACGCTCGGGCGCCGATTTTCCGCGTGGCCCAATACGGCATCGTGGCGGATGTATACGACGTGGTCCCTGCTCTGGAAGAAAAGATTAAGGAATTGAAGGGGTAATCCTTCCCATCGCTGCAGGGTAAACGGCTTAGTATTGCTTTTCGTAAGTTCAGTGCCGGATTTCATGAGAGATTGCTTCGTCGCTGCGCTCCTCGCAATGACACCCCCGAGCAGTGTCATTGCGAGCAGAGCGATGCAATCTGCTCCGACAAACATGTGCGACCTGACTCAAGAAAACCTGTACTTAGGCTTGTTCGGCCACGGCACGCATGGATCTGCAGGTCGTGCCCTTACCTTGTGGGCGCATCAGGACGTTCATGGATATGTTTGACGCAGTTCAGCAAGCCGTATGTTTTCTCCGCGCTCGGTTATCCTCGGAAGTGCAGGTGGCAATCGTGTTGGGAACCGGTCTCGGCGGAGTGGCCGAGAATCTGGAAGTTGCTGCACGCATCCCATATCGCGAAATTCCTCATTTTCCGGAATCCACAGTGGAAGGACACAAGGGAGAGCTGGTATTCGGAAAACTTGGCGGTAAGAGCGTGCTTGCCATGCAGGGCAGGTTTCATTACTACGAGGGATATTCGCTGCAACAGACAACTCTGCCGATTCGCATCATGCGAGCCCTCGGCTGCAGATTCCTCCTCGTCAACAGTGCTGCAGGGGGGCTGAATCCGCATTTCCGAGCGGGGGACGTCATGATCGTGACGGACCACATAAACCTGATGGGGGACAATCCGTTGAGAGGAGTGCTCGATCCTCGTCTCGGTGAAAGATTTCCCGACATGAGCCGGCCTTATGATGACGAGTTGATTCGGAGAGCCGGTGAAGCCGCTGTCGAAAGAAAAATTCAGGTCAAGTACGGGGTGTATGCCGCGGTCTCAGGCCCCAATCTCGAAACGCGTGCTGAAACGAGAATGCTGCGACTGCTTGGAGCAGATGCAGTGGGAATGAGCACGGTCCCCGAAGTCATTGTCGCGTCGCAAATCGGGTTTCGAACGTTGGCTCTGGCCGCGGTGACGAACGTCAACCTTCCTGACGCTATGGAACCCGTTTCAGTTGAAACTGTAATCGAAAACGCACAATTGATCCAACCCAAGCTGGGCGCCATCACGGAACGCGTGTTGGAGCGCTTGTCGTAATTCCGGGCCAGGCAAACGTGCTTGGGAAGACCGCTTGCTCCAGTTGAACGAACAACCGATGATGTGGGTCTCAGTGAAGAGAATTGCGGGAAAGAATTCGGAAACGTCCCATGGAAGACTACAAGCCGGACGGATTACAAAAGAAACAAAAATTCCCGGAGCGGACACGCACTCACGAACGTGATGCCCTGAGCCCGGAAGATATAGACCGTTCCGTGCAACGGACCGTCAGCGCAAGAGAGATAGTGGAGCGGCATCTCAAGGAACGAACCGCCCAATTGCAGCGGCGAAAATGGGGGGGCAGAGGTCTGATACTCCTGGGAGCCGGTACCTTGCTGGGGTCGTGTCCCATGTATGCCTTTTCTCTCATCGGACCTCAAACCATAATGATCGGGCTGGCCATGGTCGCAGCCGGAGCGGCTCTGATGGCCTGGCGTCCCAGATTGAAAAATACCAATGAAGCTCTGCTGATAGCTGTAAAACACGGCAATTATCTGACTGTCCCCAGACTCGCTCTGGAATTGGACATTTCTTTCGAAAAAGCCGAGAAGATTATCCAGGAACTCGTTCGCAGCGGCATTGCGGAAATAGATCTGGATCGTAAAGATCCGGACCAGGCCATCGTCTACCGGATAAAGGGCCTGTGACGCTGCGTAAGGCCATCGGCAATCACGTGCAAGAGGAATGGTTTCTCCTGTGCAAGTGAATCCACAACGCTATACAGCGAGATCTTTGCAAAACGTCCTGCAACTTGATATAAATCCTCTCTAAATTTAGTGGTCCGCACGGATTTTTGAACAAGACCGAATCCGGAAGTCCGGCAAAGACCGCCGTCTCGGCTCTATTTCTTCTGTTGCTCATAATCCGGAGTACACATGCGATTCATCCATACGAGCGACTGGCACCTCGGCCGCCTCATGCACGGGGAACACCTGACAGAAGACCAGGCATACGTTCTGGACCAGATGAAGCTGCTTGCGCGGGATTCCCGACCGGATGCCCTGCTCGTCTCCGGAGACGTCTACGATCGGGCTGTGCCTCCACCGGAAGCGGTGGCATTGCTGGACGATTTCCTTTCCTTCATGGTCTTGGACCTGGACATTCCGGTGATCCTTATTGCTGGCAATCACGACAGCCCCAGCAGGCTTCAGTTCGCTTCCAGGGTTTTGGCAGGACGGAATCTTCATGTTTTTGGGTCAGTGTGCCTTCCCCGGTCTGTAACGTTTACGGACAGTCATGGACCGGTGCACGTGTATGCCGTTCCTTACGCTGAACCCGTTTCAGTGCGTGAAGTCTTTCAGAATGATGAAATTCGCGATCATGATTCCGCTATGGCTGCGTTGACAGACGTTGTTGTAGCGGGCTGTCCGGCAGACGAACGGACGATCCTCGTTGCTCATGCATTTGTTGCCGGCGGTTCTCCTGCGGAATCCGAACGCCCTTTGTCTGTGGGCGGAGCAGAAACAGTCGATGCCAGCCGATTCCGGGGTTTTCATTATGTGGCCCTGGGTCATCTGCACAGGCCGCAATCGGCAGGCTCCCCTCGCATACAATATCCGGGGTCGTTGCTGAAGTATTCCTTTTCCGAGGCGGATCATTCCAAAGGCGTGAATCTCGTGGAAATGGACAGGGACGGACATTGCCGTGTTGAGCGCATACCCCTCACGCCGCGTCACGATGTCCGCAGAATTCGCGGTCTTCTCGAGGATCTGCTCAAGCATCCGGATCCGCACAAAAACCGCGAAGATTACCTCATGATCTCTCTGCTGGATGTGGCACCGATTCTCGACGTGATGGGGAGACTCAAAGACGTATATCCCAACGTACTTCACATAGAACGGGAATGTCTTGCTCCCGGTGTTCAGAACCTGGAAGGCCGGACAGACCACCGAAAAATCAACGATATGGATCTGTTCGCCGCATTCTTTTCTCAGGTGACAGGATCGGAGCTCGACCCAGCGGAAGCTGCGGCGTACGGATCCATCGTGACTGATCTGCGCATGGCTGATCGGGAGGCCGCTGAAACATGAGGCCGTTACAATTGACCATGTCTGCGTTCGGCCCCTACCCGGGAAATCACGTTTTGAATTTTCGAGAGCTCGGTGCCAGCAGGCTGTTTCTCATCCACGGTCCCACAGGTTCCGGCAAGACGACGATACTGGACGCCATGTGCTATGCCCTTTACGGGACGTGCTCCGGAGGGGATCGTGACGCGAAAGGGGTTCGAAGCGATCACGCGGATCCGGCGATTGCGACCGAGGTCACATTTAATTTCAGATTGAGGGACCGGGAGTATCGCGTGTTTCGGAGGCCCGAACATCAGCGGCCTAAGAAAAGAGGAGGAGGCACCACTGCAACGAGGCCTGAGGCGGTCCTGTACCGGGTTTCCGGGGATGAGGAACCTTCTGTGCTCGCGACACAATGGCATCAGGTCACCGACGCTGTGGAGAGACTCTTGGGATTTCGGTGCGACCAGTTCAGGCAAATCGTGATGCTGCCCCAGGGTGAATTCCGCAAACTGCTTCTCGCAGATTCGAGAGAAAGGCAAAGAATTCTGGAGGTTCTCTTCGGGACCGAGCTGTACCGGCGCATTGAAGAATCCCTCAAACAGGCAGCGAAGGACGTAGAGAACAGCCGTGAAAAAACGAAGGATTATCTGGATCTCGTCCTGAAACAGGCAGGCGTGGAGTCGCGAGAGCAGCTCCAGGAGGACTACGACCTGGCAAGAGAGCAGTCCAGTGCGATGCAAACGGAACTCGCGCGGTTGAAGGTGGCTGAAAAAAAGGCTCGGGAGGGCCTCGTTCGAGGCAATGAAATTCTGGAAAAATTCCAGGAACAGGAATTCGCGGAAGGACATTTTCACAGTATTCATGAGAACAGAGACGCAAACGAAGCAAGACGAACGGCTCTGGCAGCCTCGCGCCAGGCTGCAACTCTTCTGTCTGCTGAAAAGATCCTGGACGCGAGGTCCCGAGAGGCCGAGGAGGCAACCACCAAATTGAGGCGTGCGAGAATCGCCCTCACGGGGGCGGTTGCCGAACAAAAATCGGCGGCACAGCAACTTGCGGTGGAAAATCAGCGGCAAGAAGTGGTGGAAGAACTGCGGTTCGAAATCAATCGCCTGGACGCTCTCACGGAAAAAGTGCTGGAGGTGCAGAGTGCTGTCAAGAAAGTCGGCGAGGCCCGAACGGGATTGGACCGGACAAACAGGAAGGTGAAGACCGCGCGTAATAATCTGGAGACCCTCAGGGTGAGTCTGAACGATATTTCCGCGGCGAAAATTGCTGCAGAAAAATTCGCTTCTCAACGAGACCTGCTGCTCATGCGCCAAAAGGAGATGGAAACTGCGTGCAGGCAAAAGGAACAACTCCGTGACCTTGCCCAGGATGAATCCGCGGCCCGAGAAAAACTCCTTCGGGCAAAAGCACAGGTGGAGTCGACTGAACTGAGCCTCTCCCGCTCTGTTCAGGAGTACAAGTCCCTGGAATCAGCATGGATCCAGGGGCAGGCCGCGGTTCTCGCTCGAGGCCTGGTGCCCGGAGCGCCCTGCCCTGTTTGCGGTTCTCTGGAGCATCCATTACCTGCCGTGACCGAGGCTGCCATTCCCGGCGAAAGACTCCTGAAAACTAAAGCCGGTGCCGTGGACAAACTCAGGCAGGATCTTGACAGGATGAGAACGGAAAAGCTCGGATCAGAAGCGCGAATCGAGGCGGTCCGGGAAACGCAGGCAATGCTCACGGAACATCTGGGCGAGTTTGGCCGGAAAGACCTCGCGTTATTGCAATTGGACCTGAAAGCTCTGAAGAAAGCAGTCCAGGAAGCGGACGAGTCTGCTATGAAATGCCAGGAACTGACAGATCGCGCTCGAACCGTTTCCCAATCGGCTGCGCAGGCTGAAGAAATTCTGGCCGGACTCGAAGGCTCTCAGAACGAGGCCGTTCTTGTCCTGCAAAGGGCGGAAGCCGAAGTACGCGCTCTCGAAAGGGACATTCCCGACGAATACCAGAATTCTGCTGCATTGGACCGAGCCAAGGAATCTGCCCGAAAAAGAGTGGCTTCCTTGACCGAAGCATTTGCCAAAGCTCAGGATGGTCTGTCCAGAGCGCACGAGACGCTCGCCGCGTGCCGGGCAGCGGAGACAGCTGCCGAGGATGCTGCAGCGATTTCCTGCCAGCGGTCTCTCAATCAACGCCAGGAATTTGCCTCGAGCCTTCGGCAGGCAGGCTTTCGGGATGAAGTGGACTTTAGAGCTGCAAAGAGGCCTCAGGCGGAAATGCTGCATCTCGAAAAAGAAATACAACAGTATGACAGCTCACTGAATTCTGCAGCCGACAGATTGGAGCGAGCGAAAACTGCAACGCAGGGACTGGAACTGCCGGACATGGACGCACTCAGGGCTGTTGCGGCCGGGACCACCGAGGAATTACAGACTGCCATGAGGCGGGAAGCCGCGTTGTCCCAGAAAATGAAATCTCTCGGATACTCTTTACAAGAATACCATAGCACTGCACGGGAACTTGAACAGCTGGACGGGAAATACGCGGTGGTGGGCAGAATCTCCGAAGTGGCGTCAGGTCAAAACAACGAGAGGATTTCTTTCCACAGATTCGTCCTTGCCGCTCTCCTGGACGACGTGCTTTCGGCTGCATCGGTGCGTCTCCGCATCATGAGCAACGGCAGATTTCTTCTCCAGCGTGCCACCAGGATCGCCGACAGACGGTTGTCGAGCGGCCTGGATCTCGAAATTCACGACTCGTACACGGGAACCGAACGACCCGTTTCCACACTGTCCGGTGGCGAGAGTTTCCTGGCTTCTCTTGCCCTGGCGCTCGGACTGGCAGATACGGTACAGGCATATGCGGGCGGGATCCACTTGGATACCATTTTCGTGGACGAAGGATTCGGCAGCCTTGACCCGGAAGCCCTGGATTTAGCTTTTCGTGCGTTGTTCGATCTTCAGAACGATGGCAGGATGGTGGGAATCATTTCCCATGTACCGGACCTCAAAGAACGGCTCGATGTCCGACTGGAAGTCCGAAGCACTCGGCGCGGCAGTACCGCGCGATTCATTGTCGGGTCAGGAGCGGGAAATGCTTCGTAATCCTTCGCCCTCGGCAGGGACCTTCGTTTCCTTGTCATTGCGAAGAGTGAAACCATAAAACAGTCTCGATATATGTAGTAGTTCTTGAGAATTGTGTCGGATTTTCTCATAAGTCTGGCCCGCATGCCGGTGGTCCAATCGTGTCATTGCGAGGAGCGGAGCGATGACGCAATCTCGTTCTCGGTCAGTTGGAGTTTGCTTCGAGCTTTGCACTCGCAATGACAATCTTTCAATCTTTTCGCGTAAGCAAAACCGACATTACTTTTGAGAATCCCTGTAAATGCAGAGATTGCTTCGCTTCGCTCGCAATGACAGTCTTCTTGTCGCACAGACTGTGGTGTTGCGATGCTCCCCTCAATTCTATTGCACACACAAGTACGGTACGTGATAAAATAGTAAGCGGATCAACTCAGTGCAGGGGGCCACAGTGGCACCAGTTCACAGACGCATTCGATTGCTCATATTCCTCCTCTTTGCCATTGTCGTGCCGACGACGTGCCTGGCTTGGCAGGCGAGAGTGATGGAAGTTCCCTACGGCGATCATCTGAAAGTCAGAGCAGACGGAAAAACGGAAACGATCCGTCTGTACGGGATCGACAGCCCCATCGATCCGCAGCCCTTCGGACGGGAAGCCAGGCTCTACACAAGTAAACGGGTTCTCGGCAAAGTTGTGGAAATCACGCCCATTATCCGCGATCATTACGACAGGATCGTTGCATGGGTGGAAGTCGACGGCGAGTCCCTGAATAAGGAACTCATCAGAAAGGGAATGACCTGGTGGTACCGCAAGTACCTGCCGTTCGAGACAGAACTCGGGCAACTCGAAGAAGAAGCGAGAAAAGCCAAAGTTGGCCTCTGGAAGGACTCCTCGCCCATTCCGCCGTGGGAATACCAACCGGTTCCTCCCGCGGAACCCGCAGGACCCCTGACAACGCAGTCACATGGACGCCGAGGCTCTGTGAGAGAACGCGTCATGTCCGGAACGGGACCATCCAAGCCCGTTGTCGGTGATGCAGGGTCGGTGAGACAACGATTGATGAATATGAGAAATTCTGAAAAGCCTGGCAGTGGTGAGACACCGAATTGATGGTCTGTCAACCGAAAGCCCACCTGTTTGATTGAGGGGATACCTATGACCGCTACGGAAGCCTATCGCCAACTCTGTGAACGGAGCAAGGAAATGTCCCACATGGGATCTGCCCTTGGGGTGCTTCACTGGGATCAGCGGACTCATATTCCTCCCAAAGGTCATGGGTATCGTGCCGAGGTATTGTCCACACTTGCCGGAATGCTTCACAAAATGGCCACGGATGCTGCGATCGGAGAACTCCTGAATGTCGTGGAAGGAACCGATATTGTCGAACATCCTTTCACCGTGGAAGCCGTGAACGTGCGTGAGTGGAGGAGGATGTACGATCGGGCCGTAAAAATTCCGCAAAGACTTGCGGTCGAATTGGCCAAAGCGGCAGCCGAAGGCCAGTCCGTATGGGAGCAGGCCCGACCGGAGAACGATTGGCCTCGGTTCAAACCGTATCTGGAACGAATCGTCTCTCTGAAAAGGGAGCAGGCAGATGCTCTGGGTTATGAAGATGAGCCGTACGACGCGCTCCTGGACGGTTTCGAACAGGGGGAGACGGCAAAGACCCTTGAACCGGCGCTTGCAACCTTGACTTCGGCGCTCGTAAACCTGCTGGATCGAATCCAGGGGAGCACCCGACGGCCCGATCCGTCATTCAAGCACAGATATTTTCCTGTTCCCGAACAAGAGTCGTTTGCGGTGATGGCGGCCCAGCGAATGGGGTACGATCTCGCGGCCGGACGGCTGGATGTTTCAGCCCACCCATTCACCACAGGAATCGGACCCTCGGATGTTCGCATCACTACCCGATACACCGAAGATTACTTCAATGAAGCGTTCTTCGCGGTCATCCACGAAGCGGGCCACGCTCTCTATCACCAGGGTTTGCCGACGGAGCACTGGGGAACTCCATTCTGCGGCCCTATTTCCCTGGGCATCAATGAATCCCAATCCCGGCTCTGGGAAAACATGGTAGCTCGCTCTTTTTCTTTCTGGCAGCACTTTTATCAGGAGGCACGGAAGCGGTTCTCTGTCCTGAGTGACGTTTCTCTCGAGGAATTCTATTTTTCCGTCAACGAAGTAACTCCGAGTCTGATCCGCGTTGAAGCCGATGAGGTTACCTACAATCTGCACGTGCTCCTGCGTTTCCAGCTCGAAGTAGCACTATGCCGCGGCGACCTCAAGGTAGCGGATCTGCCTGACGCCTGGAACGAAAAGGTTCAATCGTATCTTGGCATGACTCCGCCCGATTACGCCCGGGGGGTGATGCAGGACGTGCACTGGTCAGGTGGAGCTATAGGGTACTTTCCGACATACGCGCTGGGAAATCTTTATGCAGCCCAGTTCTATGCCAAGGCACAGGCCGAACTGGGAGACTTGGACGTTCTTCTGGAAAAAGGCGAACTGGGGCCGCTCCTGGAGTGGCTACGACGCAATATACACTCTCAGGGGCGAAGATACCTGCCGAGGAACCTTGTGAAAACGGTGACCGGAGAGGATCCGGACCCTCGATTTCTCATCGAATACCTGAACCGAAAGTACGGCTCCCTCTACGGTGTCTAGAGTGCTGCGCATGGACAACGGTGCTTTCCGTCCGCAGTCAGCCAGATTGTCCTCGCAGCGCGGTACGGCAGACCGTCCGAAGCGAAGGGGACACCTGGCTGGTACACGCATTTCCAATGCGCAGCACTATTGTACGAATGCGCTTTGAAAGAAACGAGATTGGCGGATCCCTCTTTAGGAAAGAGTCCTGCTCAACCCCCTCCCAGATAGCAGCGGCACGAGGTCACCCTGCTATGATTGCGAGCAGCCGGACGATGGCTATCACGGCACCGGTCAACAACAGTCCGAACAACATCAGGAAAGTTGCGATCACGATCCAGAAGCTCACCCCCCTTGACGCGCGTTTTTCAGCCGGTTTCTTCGTGGGCTCGCTTTTATCTTCCATGTGTGTATCCCAAGGTGTTCGAAGGCATTCTTCGGGCCCACCCGGACATGGTGGGACAGATTGCGCAAATTCCGGAACCGAAAGTCACCTCTCAGGTTATAATATCTCACGAAAAGGGAATCGTTGACAAAATTTTTCGGACTTGTTCACCTGAGAAAGAATGTGACCGTCAATGCGAGGGCGCAAGCCCGTGGCAATCCCCTGACCGTGAAGAATAGATTGCTTCGTCGCTTCGCTCCTCGCAATGACACTGGTTCTATGAACCGATTCTTTGGCAAAGGCATAATGACAACATTTTTTCCCGTGCAAGTGTGGAAAAGAACCGTCCTGGGGGCGTGAAATATGTCCAGTCACGTTACTCTTGTTTCACCAATCGGCATAGGTCACACTATCCTGATCTGGGTCACACTGGTCCTGGGCTGGGGGTCTCTCGCTCTGATGCTGGTCTTTCTGTTCAACGGGGGACTCGAACTGGTGAATCTGGGCATGGGAGAAACCGACGCCCTTGTGCTGAATGCATGTCTTTCGATGGCGTTTTTCCTCCAGCACAGCTGCATGATCAGACGCTCGCTCCAACAACGTATGGCCCGGTACATGGACGAGAGGTATCAGGGAGTGTCATATACGCTATCGTCAAGCGTCGTGCTGCTGGTACTGGTCATCTTCTGGCAACAATCCGGCTATACCGTCGCTTCTGCCGAGGGGGTATTCCGCTGGCTCCTTCGAGGGGTATTCGCATGTTCTCTCATCGGATTCTTCTGGGGAACCAGGGCTGTGAGTCCTCTCGATCTGTTCGGTATCAGAAGATTACGGAGAAGGCTGTTGGATTTGCCACAGAAACCGGACCGTTTCAGAGTCCGCGGCCCGTACCGCTGGGTGAGGCATCCATTGTATTTCTTCTGTCTTCTCATGATTTGGTCGTGTCCGGATGTCTCCGTTGACCGGTTTATGTTCAACTGTCTCTGGAGTGCCTGGATCATTATGGCAACCGTCCTTGAGGAGCGCGACCTGGTACACGCGTTTGGTGAAGACTATCGGCGATACCGGAAGGAAGTGCCCATGCTCATTCCCCGGACCATTTTTCCAATTCGGCAAGACTTTGAGGCACTTCCGGGTGAGCGGCACGCGTAGGCCCTGCCGCCCCGGCTGACTAACCGGAATCCCGCCGGTCCCTGAATTTAAGCGCAACGGAAGGATGAACAGTGTATTTTCCCATCATTGACCGGGCAAGATGCAAGAATCACGGCGAATGCTTCAAGATATGTCCGGAGGACGTATTCGATTTTCCTGCGACAGGCGTTATCGTATCCCGTCCCGGGGATTGCACCAAGTGCGACGCCTGCATCGCTGTTTGCCCGGAACAGGCCATCAGGGTGGAGGAACTGTAGTCAACGTGATTAATTCCACGGATCTTTACCGGAGGTTTTGAATGCCCCACATTTCCATAAAAGGCCCTGAAATTCCGTTGGATGCCAAGAGGAAACTCGTTGAAAAGATGACGGAAATAGCGAGCGAAGCTTATGGCATGCCTAAAGAAAAATTCATGATCCACATATTCGAGTGCCCGAAAGAGAACATCGCAATGGGCGGAGTGCTCGTCGTCGACCGCTGACTCGGATCTGCGCTTGAAAAGCAGTCAGGTGGATATTATAGGGATTCCCAAAAGCAATGTCGGCTTTGATTTCGCCAAGAGATTGAAAGATTGTCATTGCGAGGGCAAAACCCGAAGCAATCTCTAACTGGCCAAAACTGAGATTGCTTCGTCGTTCCACTCCTCGCAATGACACGATTGGACCGACGAAATACGGGCGAGAATTATGAGAGAATCCGGCACACTTTTCGAGAAGTACTATACCCGTGCGGCTGTTTCAGCGTCCCGGGAGAATGCGTGAGAACGTGTCCCGCAAACCGGAGCCCAATTGTCTGAAATCCCTCCCCACCTGATCGATCACGGAAGCAGCCGGTTTATCCTCACTCTGCACACGCAGGGGCTTAGGCGGCTGCGCTTGTCCCGCGGTCTGCCTGAATGAATCGAGTATGAAGCCGTCTATGGGATTTTGAGTCCCAACAGGCTGGGCCGAGGGCAGGGAAGACGGCGAACTCTGGGCCTGCAACGGTGCAGCATTCGATTGAACGCCCGGAATGCGAGCGGTGACAGTCCCGTTCTCATCGGGAACAATGGGAGCGCCCGGCAGCGTGCCCGGTGCATTTGGAGCATTGGGATTGTAGGGTATCGCTGGGGGAAGCGTCGGCAACCCTCCCGGTGTGCTTGCAAGAGGTGGGGGTGAGACGGGTACGGATGCAGGCCGAGGTTGTGCCGGAGCGGCAAGAGGAGTTCTCGCTCCCTGCTGCGTCTGAACGGCAGTTGCGCCCGGAGCTGCAGGCTTAAACGGCTTCGGCTTGCGGAGATCCGTCTTTTCGCCCTGCAAACCAGTCTGTTGTACCGGTTTTTTCTTCGGCTGGGCTGCAGCCGCGGGTTTGGCGGTCTGTGGTTTTACTGCGGCCGGCTGCGTAGCAGCCGGAGCTGCAGGCGGTGTCTGTCCCCCCACCACAGGAGGAACCGGTTGACTCACGGGTCCGGCAACCGGACCGCGAGTGGGACCCTGGAAGGGCAGAACCGTTGGAGATTCCTGAGCGGCAGGAACCTGTTGTGCCAATAAGGTTCCCGCTGCGGTTTCCTCTTCGTTCATGGAAACGAATCGCGCTCCCGCCCCTTGCAGAGCGGGCTCGTCAAACGCGGGACCGCGAACGATTTCGTTCGGGGTCCCCAGCAAAGATTCCAGGAGTTCCTGGAAGGGAGCCTCCTCCCAGTTTATCAATCCTACGGAACTGCCAATCACCTGGCCGTTGCGGTTTACCACGTACGTGGTGGGCACGCCCGGGATCTCATAAATCGCCTCAGAATTCGCATTCATGACAAACGTGGTGGGCAGCGAGGTCCCCACTTTTTGTTGTCTCAGTGTTAAGCGCTTTGCCGGGTCATTGGCAAAGGTGAACGTGAATCCGCTGCGTTGGGCATACGAACGAAATCTGTCGTGTCCATCGAAGAGATTGACCGCCAGAATTTCAAGGCCCCTTTCACGGAATTTCCGATAAACCCGCTCCAGAACAGGTTTTTCCACGGAACAAGGAGGGCAGTCGATTTTCCAAAAATTGAGGATTACGACCTTTCCTCGGAATCCGGACAGGCTGACCGTTTTCCCATTCAGGTCCTGGAGCACCAAATTGCCTGCCGACGACGGAGCAGAGTACAGATTGAAGTTGCTCGCAAGCAGGTGGTCCCGCAAGTTGGCGGGGGCTTCACCCACGGCAACGAGCGAAGCAATAACGCATAACACAGTAATCACAGTGGATTGATATTTTGTCATAACCTGCTTCCTTCAGGCAGAAGCTCAGAAAGTGTTTGAATGCTACAATACAATACTCAGTATTTCAAGGCATTTTTAGAAGCCATACTGCGACTTGATTTTTTTCATAGGTTGACATATAACCCGTGGTGTCTGGGGGGGCAAGGCGATCGCCGGCGCGAAAGCGCGGGAGGAAAGTCCGAACTCCGTAGGGCAGGATGCCGGGTAACGCCCGGTGAGGGTAACCTTAAGGAAAGTGCCACAGAAAAGATACCGCCTCCGGTCCGGCCGGGGGTAAGGGTGAAAAGGCGAGGTAAGAGCTCACCGGTTCTCGTGGTAACACGGAAACCAGGTAAACCCCATCCGGAGCAAGACCGAATAGGGAAGCGCTTGAGGGCGGCCCGTCCGAGCTTCCGGGTAGGTCGCTTGAGGCGACGGGTAATCGTCGCCCTAGAGGAATGATCGCCGCCCGGTTCTTCCGGGAACAGAATTCGGCTTATTGCCCACCCCGGACCCCATCCAAGAGGCTGACATGCCGAACACATCCGACGAAAGACCGGAAAGCCCACCCGAATCGGGCGCCACACCGAAACCGGGCCGCAGGAGATCGAGACTGCCAGTCCTGATCTTGCTGGTGGCCGTCGTTGCGGGTGTGGGCGTTTATGGATCGGGGCTATTCACAAGATTTCTGCCCTTAGG
>Ga0187785_10000014_pt1 | contig 75831 bp, 79 predicted proteins | sample 0815_BV2_4_20_MG_FD_132466 | JGI IMG/M metagenome (GOLD analysis project Ga0187785, IMG submission 132466) | Tropical peat soil microbial communities from peatlands in Department of Meta, Colombia - 0815_BV2_4_20_MG | ecosystem: Environmental > Terrestrial > Soil > Wetlands > Peat | place...
ATGAGGTCTCCCAGGGAGCAATCCCTCTGAAGGTCCGTGGTAGACCACCACGTCGATAGGCTGGAGGTGTAAGCGCAGTAATGCGTTCAGCTTACCAGTACTAATAGACCGTGTGCCTTGACCACTTCTTCTTCCTCCTCCCCGTTCGTCAAAAAAATATATTATTGATGTAAATAGTGCTTGCATAAGTAGTAGATATTTTGTTATCATAATGACTCACACGGAAATTAAGTTTCCGGTGGTTTAGCCGGAGGGGCAACACCCGTTCCCATTCCGAACACGGAAGTAAAGTCCTCCATGGCCGATGATACTATGACCGCGAGGTCATGGGAAAGTAGGTAGCCGCCGGATTAAAATGAAGAGGTCCAGATGAAAATCTGGGCCTCTTTTTTGTTTGCGTTTGAGTAACCATGGATCCTGCCACGCATTTCACATACCGCAAACTAAATGTGCGTGTATACTTAGAGTTAGCCTGAAGCAATTTCTGGAGATTACATAAAGATTTCTTAGAAGGAGCCGCCGGTGTAATCAACAGGTACAGGAAGAAACTACTTTGCCTCGACAGTGAGAGTAGTCTTGCTTGACAATTGCTGCATATCCGAATAGAATATCTATCACCTATCTAAACAGTAGGAAATATGAAATTATCAAAAAGAACTAGATACGGCTTCAGGCTTATGGTGGAACTGGCAAAAAGTTTCAATGACGGCCCCATATCCATAAAAGAGATAGCCAAGGGGCAGAATCTTTCAAGCAAATATCTTGAACAAATCATTATCCAGCTTAAGACAGTTGCTCCAATTAAAGCTGTTCGGGGCCCCAAGGGCGGGTATATGCTATCCTTATCCCCGTCTAAAATCTCTCTTAAATCACTATTCGATATACTTGAAGGCTCTTCCGGTATTGTCGAATGCGTTCAAGAACCATCAAAGTGTATAAAAGCTGATGGCTGTCCGAGTCGTCGGATATGGAAGTCTTTGGAAGATAGAATATCCGAAGCATTTAATTCTACCACGTTAGAAGATCTTATAGCGGATTGTCCAGTTATTGAATCCGCTCCCGGATCTTTGCAGGGACCATTTAAAGCTGCTGGTTGTAGTAATGCAAAAAAGGCGGGAGGTGACTAAAGAATTGTTTTGTTAGGAATTGGAAGATCGTTGTGTCTGGAATAGCTCATATTTCAGCAGTACATGCTCAATGCGGTCATTTGTACTAACTGCCATTGCAGAGTATTTTGAGGAGCAAAATGAAAAGGTTGATTATGACAAGAGCTATTAATTGCTTGACTGCATTGACAGAAATGACAAATTATAGGCTGGGAGGAAACAGCCTGGCTGCAATAATAATCTCTGCTTATGAATATTATACAAATCCTAATCTGTCCACTAAGAGTAAGGTAATTAAGCCTTCCAAGAAGCTATCATTATATCAGACAAATCCCATTCAGCGATTGGTTATATTTTTTCTTGGTAGTAAGTTTAGTTGTGATTTCCATATTTTGCAGAACAAGGGCATACGCATTTAGTCACAATTAACTGATGCTTGGGAGGGACACAATGATATCAAAATCGCAGGGTGTCTTATTAATTATCTTATTCATCTTAAGTCCTGTTTTGGTTCAGGCAGCTTCTACGTACACCGATCCTATTGCTGGAATGGAATTCGTGGGATTAAAGGGCGGTTGTTATGAAATGGGGGACTCGGTTGGCGATGGTGATCCCAATGAAAGACCAGCACATGAAGTGTGTGTTTCTGATTTTTCTATGGGAGTGTATGAGGTAACAAATGCTCAGTTTAGGAAATTTAAAGCTGATCATAACAGCGGTAGTTATGAGGGATTGGCGCTTAACGGCGACAAGCAGCCGGCTGTGTTTGTCTCGTGGGAGGATGCAATTGCGTACGCGAAATGGTTATCCGGGAAAACAGGACAGAAGTTCCGCTTGCCGACGGAGGCAGAGTGGGAATATGCATGCCGGGCTAGTACAAAAAGCAGTCGTTTCTGGGGCAACAATCCTGACGATGCCTGTGTCTATGCAAATGTTGCAGATTCAACGGCCAAGAAACGTTGGTCACGCTGGACAACATTTGCGTGCGATGACAAATATGCGGTATCTGCACCTGTAGGTAGCTACAAGCCCAATGCTTTCGGGCTTTATGACATGTTGGGCAATGTTTGGGAGTGGACTCAGGATATTTATAATAGCGAGGCTTACTCAAAACTGCCAAAAAATAACCCTGTTTATGCTGGGGCTGGCGAATATCGTGTGATGCGTGGCGGCGGTTGGAGCAACGGTCCTATGGGGATAAGATGTTCGCATAGAGTAGGGCTTTCGCCTGACTTCGGACATCATGCTCTTGGATTCCGTTTGGTGAGGATTCCATGAAATGCTTCAGGACTCCGGTGGATAACGAAAAAGAACACAATGGAGGCACTTTTATGATCAGACGATATTTGATTTTAATATTTAGTGCTTTTACCCTTCTTTTGTTTTCTGCAGTTTTATCAATAGGTAATGAGATAGCACCACTTGAAAAAAAAGGATATATAGGAGCTGAAACCTGCAAGGGGTGCCACGAGGGACAATTTGAGACCTATAAGCACACGGTCCATTCCAAGAAACATGTGAAAGGACCGGAGTCGCAGGATGCTTGCGAAACCTGCCACGGTCCCGGAGCAAAGCATGTCGAAAAAGGCGGTGGCCGCGGTGTGGATATCTTCACATTCACTAAGAAAGGCGACCCGGAAATGAGAACCGCTAAATGTCTGGCCTGCCACGAAGTAATGAGAGACCAGGCTTTCTGGAACAACAGCAAGCACAAGAATGAAGGCGTTGCGTGCGATGATTGCCATTCGCCTCACAGAGGAGGCAACAAACTTCTGAAGGCCGACAAATCTGAAGTATGTTATCAGTGCCACAGAGACATAAGGGCGATGGTAAATAAGCAGTCTCACCATCCGATCAAGGAAGGCAAGATTTCATGTAATGACTGCCACAACCCTCATGGTGAAGTCTATGACAAGATGCTGAGATCAAGCTCAGTCAACGACCTGTGCTACAAATGTCATGCAGAAAAAAGAGGTCCATATCTCAATCAGCATCCTCCAGTTGAAGAGAATTGCGACAATTGCCATAACCCGCATGGAAGCAACCACAACCGATTGCTGTCGCAGAGGGTTCCCGTCCTATGCGAACAGTGCCACGGCAACGGAGGCAACATGGGAGGCGCGCCGTTTACGCACTTCGGGACAAGTGCACCCGGGATTGCCTCTGCGAATCAGAAAGTTTACATGTATGGGCGGGCATGCCTGAACTGTCATCCATCCATTCACGGAAGTAACGGGTTAAGAAGTGTGAATGGCTGTTCATTCAGGGATTAGGAGGACATAATTATGAAAATAATAAGAAAAATAGCTGCAACTGTTTTATTCCTCTTACTGCCATTTGCGGGTGCGTTCGGCGAAGACGAAATTGTTCCGAGCAGCGGATTTTCAGGCGAGGTCGGTGCAACGGGACAGATCGCTTCTGTTAGCGGCAGCAGGGCCAAATTTAACGAATACAGGGACCTCAGGAAAAACGGAATCTTCGGCAATGTGAAGCTGAACTACGACAGCGAGGATTGGTGGATGAAGGTCAGGGCCACGGACCCCGCTTACGATGACCAGTTCTATCGTCTGGATGGTGGCCTGTACGGCGTTTTCAAAGCCGATGCATACTATAATGAAATTATTCACAACACGACATCAGGCGCGTTGACCCCTTACGCCGGAGTGGGATCTAATTATCTGACCACCCCCCTTACGGCCAACAGGCCGTCAAATAGGAATACCGCCACATGGAACTCGTTTGATTACTCTATCCAGAGAAAACAATATGGCGGCGATATAAAGTTAGACGTACTCAATCCTTTCTATGTGAATTTTAGCGTGTCCAGAGAGGATAGAAACGGTGTTTTGCCATGGAGCAACGGTAACGCAATTGAAATCCCTGCCCCGGTAAATTATCAGACAACCGATTATGTCGGTGAAGTCGGATACAGGGCAAATCCGGTATTTGCAGGATTGACCTTTGCTTATAGCCAGTTCGACAACGCCAATGAAACCCTGTTCATATCCGGTAGTGGCCCGATAAACAATTCGACTGCAGCACTTATGACGCTTCCGCCTGACAACCATTACTACAAACTGGGGTTCAAGGGTGTGTTGCAGCTTCCTCTTCGCAGCAGACTCAACGTAAGCCTTGATGATAAATATCAGAGATCGAGCGTTGATCTGTCTTCCATCTTGGCATTTGACAATGGACAAAGTGCGGCTAATTCTCAAACGGCTCTGAGCTCCACTAATTTTACGGGGCGTAAGCATGTCCAGAATTATTCCTTCTCTCTGACATCGAATCCGGTCCGGTTCTTCGACCTCAAATTGTATTACAAGTATTACAGCTCAAAAGACACTTCGGACACGATAACGCAGACACTCAATGTTGGGCAAGCCAGTCAGTCGGTAGTAATCGTTCCCCTGTTCAGCTATAAAAAGAACCAGTATGGTGGCGATTTTGGATTCAAACTTCCGGCGCAATTCCATTTGAACGCCGGGTATGCATATATAGACACGGATCGCTTCCGACCGGACATTCCAAGGACAAAAGACAGCATTTACTCGGCTGGACTGAGATGGGACGGACTCGATTTCCTGACGCCGAAGATAGGCTATGAACATTTGATGAGAGAGGCACACTTGGGCTCTCCATATGCTCTGGACAGTAGTGTTTCACATCAGAACTTCCCGCAGTTCGTAGCGTTCGACGCCACGAAACAGAGGAAAGATACATACAAGTTTGCTATAGATTCCACGCCTTTGCCAAACCTGAATTTGGGAGCAGCCTATAAGTATAAACAGTCAACTTTCCCGGATGATTTCCTCGGTGTTCAAAAAGCCAAGGGGCATGAGTTAGACCTTTATGGCGACTACTCATTCGGAAGCTTTGCTAAGGTCAACGCCTATTTTGACCTGCAGAATGCCAAACAATACCTGGTTGATCAAAATGGCGGTACTGCTGCTACTGTTGGGTCGTCGCCCTCGAATTCCATCTATATGTGGAACACAACGATCAAAGATAATACATACGCATTCGGGGCAGGTACCGATGTATATCTGGTCCCCAAAAAGCTGACTCTCAGATTACAGTACGATTATGTAAATTCGGACGGTAACGAAGACTTCAGCTTCTTGTTCCCTGGTATCATCAACGGAGTCAACGCCAATACGGCTACGGGCCCGATCGGAAACCCGAGTCTCAGCGATATCGACTCTTATCGCAAGAGCTCATTCCTATGCAAGCTGAGCCTTGCCGTGTCCAAGCAGATTTCGGTTGCGGTAGGCGGGGTGATAGAGCACTTCAGGTACAGCGATTTTGCGCTTTCCAATCCTAATTACCAGTATGTTGTGGGCACAAATTTCTTTACCGGTGCAAATGCGAACCCCAGCTACAATGCTAGCATAGGCTTTGTCAGTTTAGCTTACAAATTCTAGAAAAGAGTAACAATCTAAATTGGCGGGGAGGGGCAGAATTCTCTCCCCGTCGAATCATTAAGGGCCAATTAGTGTCAAAAACGTCTCTGACATCTCACAACGTAGCGACTGCAGTCTACTAAAGCTGTCGCTGAATTCCCGCATGGGTTTTGCAGGTCCGGAATTCATAAAGTCTATCAGCTCGCTGCAGAAATGCCAGTTGCATCTGAAAGGCCGCATGGAACGGTCGATTGTGCAGCCTGTATGGCAAAGAAACTGACAGGGCGCGGTATCTTCGATTCCGTTTCCATATATTGGTGGAGTATGTCCTAGAGCAGTTATGTATATCAGGTCATGATGATCGTAATAGCCATGCTTGTTGATACAGCAGACCTTACGGCAATTCGGACAGACCTTTGAAGTATTCTCCTGTATGAAGGTGTCTATATTATCGATCTCCCTATTTAGTGCTTGTGCCAAGCGGACAACTTCAGATAAATCTTTCCTGTTTTGCACAAAAGTGCGCTTAATCAACAGGAGGGCTTTATTCCATTCTTCTCTATTGTGCCATGTCAGCTCACTGTTTATAATTGGGTGACGAGCGATCATTCTTGATATGGTATATTAGACAAATGTTGTTTTTCCAATCAGGGGATAATCGAAGTGACCTGTAGATACTGTAGCGGCGCAGTACGTCTGGTCTTCAGCTGAAAGCTGGTTCTTATGTGCTGCACGGCGTGTGGCAGGGCTTTTCCTATCTCGGAATACATCAATGAAATAACTGAAGATATGTGGGAGCAGATAAGCAGGAGACCTGCAAACCGGGCATAGTAAGGAGCCGCTACTTTGCACATAATAATCGACGGCTACAATGTTATCGGCATAGATCATAAGGACATGGAAAGGGCCCGTGCGCAGCTTGTAGAAAGGCTCGCTGCCTATCGCAGTAGAAAGCATCATGACATAACCGTTGTGTTTGATGGATATAAGATGGGAATGCGTACCAGGAGCGTTTCATATTCCGGTTATGTGAAGATAGTATTTAGCTGTCTTGGAGAGAAAGCCGATGATTTCATTAAGAAAGCGATATCAAGCGAACATAGAGAGTGGATAGTTGTTACGGCAGACCATGATATAGTCGATCGGGCCTGGTCATGTGGTTCTGTGCCGGTTCCGCCTGACAGGTTTATGAATGCAATTATGAAATGCCTTGCAGTAACTGATGATTCTGATGGCTTGGAATTAGAAAATGAGGATTCAGACGAGAGGCTTAATCGTAAAGGCAGCGCTTATCACTTGTCCAGAAAGGAAAAGGCCATCAGAAGGGTCCTGAAAAAGTTGTGAGCAGATTAAAGCCGGCGGATGAACTTAATATCTCCTTTAACCTATTTCTTCTGATAACTGTTTTTGCCTATCGAATAGAAATACAGGACTCAGAAAGTCTTATGCTTATTTACGGCTCGATTGTTTTTTTTCAACTGGTACTCTGTAAGCTGGCGAATATCAATACTTTTCTGGGACTTGCGAGGGACATCATATTCCCAGTTGTTAGCGTCCTGATAGTATTTGATAGCCTTGGCCTCATAGTACATAGGATTAATCCACAAGATATAGATTATATGCTCATACGAGCGGATTATCTGATTTTTGGAGGATACCCGACGGTTTTCCTGGAAAAATTTATTTATCCTCCTTTTACGGATATTCTCCAGCTGGCCTATTCCAGCTATTATTTCATACCGATCAGTCTGGGCATTGTGCTCAAGATTAAGAAGGACCGGAATGCATTTGAAAAATCGCTCTTTATCATCCTTCTGTGTTTTTACCTTTCTTATATTGGATACATGCTATTTCCTGCACTTGGTCCGCGTTACGCAATGGAACATCTGCAATCTAGTACCGTAGGCGGCTTCTTGGTGTCAAAGCCAATTCAAGATACACTCAATCTTCTTGAAGGAATCAAGCGGGACGCTTTCCCGAGCGGACATACTGCGATTGCCATGACTGTTCTTTATCTCTCATACAGGTTTGCCAGGAACGTTTTCAAGATGCTTCTGCTTCCTGTGATGCTGCTCATTTTTGCCACAATATACTGCAGGTATCATTATGTTGTGGACGTTATAGGGGGTTTAATTCTTGCCGTTGTCACATTAGTCATGGGTGAGGTATATTATAACTTTCGCAAAACGCATGAAGATGGACCTTCCACATAGCAAAGTTGCTGACGGAATAGTCATTGAAGTTAAAGTTGATCCGCGATCCTCTAAGAATGAGATCGCCGGGGTAGTGAATAACGTCGTAAGGATCAAACTGACAGCGCCGCCTGTTGACGGTGAGGCAAATGCGATGCTGATAAAATTCCTGGCCGATATGTTCGACGTTAAGAGGAGTGATGTTGTGATAATGAAAGGCGAGTCGTCACGTCACAAACTAATAAAGCTCAAAAGGGTGAAGCCTTGATCAAAAGTATGACAGGCTATGGTTCAACGGAAAAAGACGGATTCAAGGTCGAGGTGCGTTCTCTTAATCACAAGTACAATGATATCTCCGTAAAAATGCCGCCATTTCTTATGGAGCATGAGATTGCCATAAGGAAATCGCTTAGGCAAGCTTTTGAACGTGGAAAGGTAGATGTGATTATAACCCTTACTGATAAACGACAGAGAAGAGTGAAGGTCAACAGCGAACTTGCCGCTGAAATGTTCAAGGCATTTGAGCTGATTCAGAAAGAACTGCATTTGTCGGGCTCGTTGGACATCAGCTTTTTCTCAGGTTTCAGGGAATTGCTTTTGACGGAAGAGTCGGAGTTCAATACAGAGGCTTTATTTGATGCCCTACGAGGTGCAATTTCCAAGGTAGATGAAATGAGGGCTATTGAGGGCTCAACCCTCGAAAAAGATTTGCGCAATCGGCTTGATCTTATGAAAGAACAGCGGGACAACATAGAGGCTTTGTCACAAAATGTTATATCTTCGTATAGGAAGAAACTATCAGAGCGAATTGCTGATTTGCTTCAGAATCCTGCTGATGAGGTTAGATTGGCCCAGGAAATAGCGTTCATTTCTCAGAAAGCAGATATTTCGGAGGAGCTTTCCCGTCTTGCAAGTCACATCAAGCAGTTCGATAGTTCGTTATTATCGAATGATCCAGTCGGTAGAAGGCTCGACTTTCTTTGTCAGGAGATGAACCGTGAAGTCAATACTATTGCATCAAAGGCGGATGATGTGGAAATTATCAGGCTTACTATAGATATTAAAGCTGAACTTGAGAAACTCAGGGAACAGGTGCAGAATATACAGTAACAATAATTCTTCAGTATGGTGATGGGCTAAAACGATGCTTGTTAGTATAGGGTTTGGCAACATGATTTCATCTAACCGGATTGTCGCGATTGTTGGTCCCGGTTCTCTACCAATTAAGAAATTGCGGGAAGAAGCCAAGTCGCGGGGGAAGCTTGTTGACGCTACTGAAGGGAGAAAGACAAGGTCTATAATCGTAACTGACAGTGATCATATTGTTCTTTCAGCGCTCTCGGTCGAAACTATTACACAGAGGGTAGCCAATCCTCTAGGCGGGGCTAGGGAGGCTGGCAATGAAGAGAAGTAAGGGCAGTCTGTTTGTTGTGTCAGCTCCATCCGGTGCGGGTAAGACGACACTTTGCCGCAAAGCTGGCGAGGTGCTCGACGGCCTCAAACACTCGGTTTCATATACTACCAGATCTCCGCGGCCCGGCGAAATCCAGGATGTGCATTACACCTTTGTGGATCAAGACGAATTTAGAGAGATGATCGAAGGAGGGGAATTTATAGAGTGGGCTGAGGTACACGGCAATTTCTACGGCACCTCAAGGCAGCGGATTGAAGATATTATAAGCGCGGCAGATGATGTTATGCTTGATATAGATGTGCAAGGCGCGCGCCAGCTCAGGGAGCATTACCCTGAAAGTATTCTTATTTTTATACTGCCGCCTTCTATGTCTGTGCTTGAACAGAGGTTATTTAACCGCATGAGCGACTCGCGGGAGGTAATCGGGAAAAGGCTTCGCAAAGCCCGCGAAGAGATCAGCGAGTATAAATACTACGATTATGTTATAGTAAATGACCTGTTTGACGACGCATTTTCGACTTTTTCCTCAATAATCGAGGCCGAGCGGTCGAAAATAAATAAGATCGATACTGAATGGATAAGGGAACAATTTTTGAAGGAGGAGTAACGTGGACATTATAACGCTTCCAATCGAATACGATAAAAAGAAAATAGAGAGTAAATATCGTCTGGCAGTCATAGCTTCGCAGAGAGCGAGAGAACTGGCTTTTGGCGCCGAACCGCGCATTTCAAAGAAAGTGAAAAGGATAAGCACCCTGTCGCTACTAGAGACAATTGGTGGAGACATCAAGTTTCTTACGGGTGAAGATGCTGCGGTAGCACGCGAAAGGGCCGAGAAGATTGATTTCAGAAAATTGATAGAAGACAAAAGAAAATCCATTACGGACATCTCTGAATTGGAAAAGGATCTCAAGACCTATCTCCACGAAAGAGAGACTACCGAAAGGGTTCTTGAAGAGTTGTTCAGCGAAAACGACGAGAATTACGAGTCGTAGCCGGACATTTATTATGACGGCGGATGCGCTGCTCTCCGAAAACGGCATTGCATGAAAGGCAAGTCGATACTTGTGGGAGTGACAGGCAGCGTAGCTGCCTATAAGGCATTGGATCTTGTCAAGAGGCTTGGGAGTGACGGTGCTTCTGTAAATGTGATCATGACAGCTTCTGCGCAGCGCTTCATCACACCACTATCGATGCAAATCGCATCTCAAAACACAGTATATACCGATATGTTTGAACATCCCCTTTCTCATATCAGCCTTCCGGCTTGTGCAGATGCTTTTATTGTCGCCCCGGCATCGGCCAATATAATTGGTAAATATGCGAGCGCAATTGCAGACGACATGCTTAGCACTACATTGTTGGCGTATGATCGTAAAGTTATCCTGGCGCCGGCTATGAACTGGAGAATGTTCTCTAATCCAGTTCTGCAGAAGCAGCTAAACTATCTGGTTTCTCTCGGAGTGAAAACTGTTGGTCCTGAAAGAGGCAGCCTGGCTTGCGGCGAAGAAGGGATTGGCAGAATGGCAGATGTGGAAGCGATCATGGAGACCGTACATAGCGTCTTGACGCCGCCTGATTTTAAAGGTGAAAATATTTTAGTGACGGCTGGGCCAACCAGGGAGCATCTGGACCCGGTGAGGTTTCTTTCCAATAGGTCTTCAGGAAAGATGGGATATGCGTTGGCAAGAATTGCGGCGAGGCGCGGGGCAAATGTTACGCTTATAAGCGGTCCGGTGTCACTGCAGGCTCCGTATGGAGTTAGACTTGTTTCGGTTGAAACCGCTGCTGAGATGCAAAAGGCTGTATTGCAGCGTATAAGCGAGTCGTCCATATTGATAATGTGTGCTGCTGTGGCCGATTTCGCTGCGGAAAGAGAGGAGAAAACTAAGATCGAAAAGACGGATAGCATGACATTGAGCTTGAAGAAGAATCCCGACATCCTTTCAGCGGTTGCGTCTCTCGACAGGAGACCATTTGTCGTCGGATTTGCTGCTGAGACTGGTAGCCGTACGGAGCGGGCTAGAAAGAAAATGGATGCCAAGAAAGCAAATATGATAGTGTTTAACGATGTTTCGAAAAAAGGTGTGGGCTTTGACTCCGATACGAATGAAGTAATAATTCTGGATAGAAAGGGCGAAAAAGCGCTGCCGGTGATGACAAAGGACGAAGTGGCATCCGCTATCTTTGACCGCATCGCCGAATTGAGGAAAATATGAACGCTGATATTTTCATTGAGAAATTGAGGGAACGAGTCCGCAAAACGCCTGGATCGCCGCTCTTTCTATCTCTTGCTGAAGAATTGCAGAAAAGGGATGCACATGAGGAGGCCATTGCGGTACTTAAGTCCGGCATCGAGCAGTCACCATCGTTTGTTGCCGCAAAACTGACACTTGGTCGCTGGCTATTTAAGGAAGAGAAACTGGATGAGGCCAAGAAGGCTTTCTATTCTATCATTGAGCACGCGCCATCGGACAGATTTGCGGCACTTTATCTTAATGAGATCGAAGACAGGCTGTCGTCAGGAAAAGACGATGTCAGACGAAGGACCATAGACCGTCTCAATATATTTAGAGAGGCAATTCATAAAAGGTTCGAGACGGGATCGCCGGACGTCGGCCGGACGAAAGAAGGCTGATTTCGGCAGGCTGCAGCCGTGAAACATTTTAACAGGATACAAGGCTTGAAGGGCGTGATGAGGTCCAGGAAGGTTGACGCCCTGTTGGTTACAAATATACGGAATATCAGATACCTCACCGGTTTTACAGGTTCATCTGCTTTCGTTGTTGTCACTGAAGGGCGATCCTTTTTCTTTACCGACTTCCGTTATAAAGAGCAGGCCGAATCCGAAGTGCAGCATTGCGAGCTTAAACAGGAAAAAGGGAAAAGAATCGGGCTGATTAATAATCTGGTGAAGAGACTCGGAACAAAAGTATTGGGTTTTGAATCAAGTGTGTCATTTGATTTCTATCAGTCGCTGCGTAAATTATCAGTCGAACTTTTCCCCCTTGATGGAACTGTTGAAAAACTGAGGCTTGTCAAGGATTCTGATGAACTGGAAAATATTCAGGAGGCAATCAGGAGGGCTGAAGAATCCTTCGTTGCTATCAAGCCATATATAAAGCCTGGTGTGACTGAACGGGCCATTGCGCTCAGGCTTGAGAATGAACTCAAAAGAAGGGGATGCAAGCGCATACCGTTTGATATAATAGTTGCTTCCGGAAAACACTCTTCGATGCCTCATGCGGGACAGACTGATAAAAAGCTTGAAAGGGGAGATTTTGTTATAATTGACTGGGGCGGCGAAGCTGGAGGGTATTATTCAGACATGACCAGAACCCTTTTGATGGCAGGTCAGGATATTGAGCGCAAGAGGCACATTTATAATATCGTCAATCGTGCAAGGGAAAAAGCCATAGCTGATGTCCGTGATGGCAAGAAGGGATCGGAAATAGACGCTGCTGCCAGACAGCATATAGTAAAAGCCGGCTATGGGCAGTATTTCGGACATGGAACCGGCCATGGGATAGGCCTTGATGTTCATGAGGCTCCTCGCATTTCATTGGCGGGGCGTGAGACGCTCAGCAGCGGAATGGTTTTCAGCATTGAACCTGGAATATACTTGCCGGGATGCGGCGGCGTGCGTATCGAGGATCTTGTTCTTGTTGATGGAGATAAGGGAAGAACATTGACCAAACTTGATAGAAAACTTGAAATAATATACAGATGATAGCTTAAGGGGGGGAAGATTTGATCAGTACTGCAGATTTCAGAAGGGGAGCAAAAATAGAATATAAGGGTGAGCCGTGCGAGATAGTGGATTTTCAGCATGTGAAGATGGGCAGGGGGGGCGCAGTTGTTCGTACCAAGCTCAAAAGCCTTAGGACAGGGAATGTGCTTGAAGATACTTTCAGATCTGGTGAAAAGTTCGACACGCCGCAGCTTGAAGAGAAGCAAATGCAATATCTATACGAACAGGATGACCTGCGTTATTTTATGGATACCGAGACATTCGAGCAGATTCCACTTACGGCAGCACAACTCGGCGATGCGATGAAATTCATCAAGGAGAACATGGTTGTATCCATTCTATATTACAAGGAACAGCCGATGAGCGTGGAGCCGCCGATGTTTGTCGAGCTTGCTGTGATTGATACTGAGCCCGCCTTTAGAGGAGATACTGCATCCGGCAGCAACAAGCCTGCCAAACTTGAAACAGGTGCGGTCGTTAAAGTTCCCTTTCATATTGTGATTGGCGACGTCCTGAAAATTGACACGAGGACCTGTGAATATATAGAGAAGGTGAAGTAATAGCTGCTGCATTTGCCGAGATAATCGGTGCTGCAAGCGCTGCTGATTACGGGTAATCCAACCGGAGGGACCAAATGGAAAATGAAGACTTGAAGGGCTTGATAGAACTTCTGAAAGATACCGACATTACGGAACTCCAGGTCGAAAAAGATGGAGTCAAGATAAAAATCAAGAGGGATAAGTATTTTGGACATCTCGAAGTTCAGCAACCCATGGTTGTTGAAAGAAAGACGCCTGCTGCTGAGTCTGCAACTGCAGTAGAAAAGGGGAGCCTTTTGACCATTACTTCACCGATAGTGGGAACTTTTTACAGAGCGCCCTCGCCTGACGCGGCGTCTTTTGTGGATATCGGCACGAAGGTGAAGAAGGGTCAGGTGCTTTGTGTGATAGAGGCTATGAAACTGATGAACGAGATCGAAAGTGAAGTTGATGGCGTCATTGCGAGCATACTTGTTGACAACAGCCATCCCGTTGAATACGGGGAACCTCTTTTCCTTATTGATACAGCGGTGTGATCATGACTATTTTCAAAAAAATACTCATAGCTAACAGGGGAGAGATTGCGGTCAGGATTATCAGGGCATGCAAGGACCTGGGAATAAGGACTGTTGCTGTTTTTTCAGACATAGAGAGGGAAGCGCTGCATGTAAAGTACGCTGACGAGGCGGTTTGTATTGGTCCAGCTAATGCAGCGCAAAGCTATCTGAATATTCCTGCGATTCTGAGCGCCGCAGACGTTACTGATTCTGAGGCTATCCATCCCGGCTATGGCTTCCTCTCGGAGAATCCTCATTTTGCGGAAGCATGTGCAACTTCCGGGATCACATTTATAGGACCGACATCGGAGAACATCAGGATTGGAGGAGACAAGGCAAAGGCACGGCAGGTAATGAAACGAAGGGGAATACCTGTTGTTCCCGGAAGCGACGGCCCAGTTCTATCAGAGGAGGCGGCGGTTAAAACTGCGAAGAAAATCGGCCTGCCCGTTCTGTTTAAGGCTTCAGCCGGCGGCGGAGGAAGGGGCATGAGGGTTGTTAGGGATGAGCAAGAGCTTCAGCAGGCGTTTCTAATGGCCCAGAGGGAGGCTCTCGCTGCATTTGGCAATGGTGAGCTATATGTGGAAAAATATTTGCCTTCGATACGGCATATTGAGGTGCAGATTATCGCAGATTCAAAAGGTGATGTTATCCATCTCGGTGAGCGGGACTGTTCAGTTCAACGAAGACATCAAAAGCTTATTGAAGAATCTCCGTCACCAATATCCACTGAAAAATTCAGAAAGCGGATTGGAGAATTAGCAGTCAGGGCGGCGAAGGCTATGAAATACAGGAACGTGGGAACCGTAGAGTTCATAGTCGACCAGGAGCAAAATATATATTTCATGGAAGTAAATACAAGGGTCCAGGTTGAACATCCGGTAACGGAGGAACTGACTGACATAGATATAGTCAAAGAGCAGATAAAAATAGCCGCCGGCATGCCATTAGTTTATAAACAGGGGCAGATAAAAGCGATTGGACATGCTATTGAGTGCCGGATTAATGCGGAGGATCCTGAAAAATTTATACCGTCTCCAGGGAGGATTACGTTCTTTCTTCCTCCGGGAGGTCCTGGCATAAGAGTCGACAGCGCGGCTTATACAGGCTGGATGGTTCCCCCGCATTACGATTCTATGATAGCTAAGCTGATAGCTTATGGAAAGACAAGAGACGAGGCTATAGCTCGTATGAGGAGAGCTCTCGACGAATTCAGGATCGAGGGCATAAAAACCACAATCCCGTTTCATAAGAAAATATTTAACCATCCTGACTTTATCAAAGGTCATTTTAATACCGACTTTCTTGAGAAAATTTCGATAGGAAAGAACGGCAATGGTTATACCACCCTTCCAGCAGGAGATGCCGAAAAGCCTTAGCCGTATTTGCCTAATTACTCCGGATGCCTATTATGACGGACTGATCGAGAATGCCGTGCGAACGGCACTAGATGCCGGCATCAGATGGGTGCAATACAGGAGAAAAGGCATAAATCGCAGACAACTATGCCATGAAGCAGACAGGCTTCGTGATTTGACAGCCAAATTTGGCGCTACGTTCATAGTCAACGATTATGTCGATATTGCTCTTGTTGTTGGCGCTGATGGCGTTCATATAGGGCAGGACGACTTGCCGCTGGCAGAGGCTCGTAGAATTGTCGGTGATAAAATCATTGGTGTTTCTACTCATAGCCTCACTGAGGCTGCAGAAGCTGATAGAGGCGGCGCAAATTATATAGGATTTGGTCCAATATTTCATACTTCGACAAAAGACGCTGGATTGCCGAAGGGCCCTGATGCAGTTACTATAATTTTAAAGGCTGTTTCCATCCCGGTTATCGGCATAGGTGGAATAACGTCAGATAATGTTGCCGCAGTCTTCAGAGCAGGCTGTCATGGCGTAGCCATATCATCAGGAATATTTCGGGGCGAAATCACAAATAATGTAAAGAATTTGCTGTATAATACGATTAATTACTAAGGCACCTGTTGATATTGTCAAAATTGACAATCGCTTGTAAACAGTGATATATTGTTGTTATAAAAAGAAAAGCCGTATTTCTTAAGTTTAATTTTGCATAGCCGATAAGACTTAGGATGTCGATCAGAAAAAAATTCCCATAACGAGGAGAGGGAAGATGGCAAAAGAGAAAATCGTCGTCATTGATGACAGCCCCATTGTCAGGAAGCTAGCTGAGTTAGCCCTCGAAGAGGAAGGCTACAAGGTATATACGGCAGAAGATGGCGAAGAAGGGTTGCGGATATCGGAAGAGATAAGGCCTTCGGTCATCCTTGTCGACTTTATAATGCCTCGCATTAGTGGATATCAGTTCTGCAAATCTGCGCGTGAGAATGAGTTGCTAAAGGATATCCCAATTATTCTCATCACCGGAAAGGGTGAGGATGTAGGCAAGAAATTCGAAGAGAAATTTGGTGTGGTTGATTACTTTATCAAACCGTTTAAGTCAGAAATGCTTGTTGAGAAGGTCAATTCTATAGTAAATGCGCAGAGGGTCTTGGCTGAATCCCCGGAATCTCATGTAGTTGCAGAAGAAGCTTCTATGCCTAAACATGATATTGAAACGCCTGTTTTTTCATTTGATGAAATGGCCACAGGAGAGGCAGCGGGAATTGCCGGTGTTGCAATGACTGGTTTGACCGAAGAGGCGGCAGAGCCTGTTCTCTCTCTTGCCGATGAAGAGAACGCCGGCGTTGCGGGTCTCGAAGAGCCATTAGGTTCTGATGCAATTGAGGAAATCCCTGAATTTTCTTTTGATTCTTTGGAATCTAAGGAAGCGCCTGAACTTGAAAGCCATACGCTGGCTGATCCGGAACTCGCTTCTCATGAGTTTGATTTTAATCTGGAAGGATTGACACCACAGGATATTGAATTGGTAGAAGAGCCAGAGGTTATTCCTCATAAAGCAGAAATACCTGCTGCATATGACTTTGACGCCATATATCAGTTTCAGCCTGCTGCAGCGGTTGAGGAATTGGCTGCATCATCACCAGCTTCTTTTGCCGGTCATAATATAACTCTAAGCGAAGATGAGATCGAAAGGGTTGTAAGAAGATGTTTTGCAGTAGAATTGCCCGTGCTGATCCAAAACAGTATGACTGACATTCTTAAACAGCATGGCGTAATCAAGCCGTCGACGATAGTGATTACGGGCAATCTTGATAGCATCTGTGTATGCGAAGCGCTGATACTTGTTTCCAAACAGCAGTTGACTGGCAGATTTTTTGTGTTTTCAACGGGTGGCAGCGCTGAAGTCTATTTTGACAAAGGCAGGATTATTTATGCACTCACCAGCAGGAAAGGCAAGATCCTGATGACTGGCCAGTCGGTGGCGTCGTTGGAATCAAAAGAAAATATCCATGAGAGCATATTAGAAACGCTGTCTTTAATCGGAGACCTTAAAACTGGCAACTTCTTTTTTGAAAAAATGTCCACACCAGCTGCACTTAGTGGTATCTCACAGGGCAAGAATGTTGTGTCTTTGTTACTGGAAAGCCTGAGACGGCGTTCTGATGTGGCTGAAATTATTGCGGGCAGCGTATTTATTAAGGGAATAAGCGATGCAGCTGCACATGAGTGCGGGCTGAATGAGGAGGAGGGAAGGATTTTCTCGCACGTCGATGGAAATAACAATGCCTCTCAGATAGCTTCGCGTGCAGGAATAGAATTGTCTCAAGCGCTGAATATATTTGACAGATTAATTAAAGTCGGTGTGCTGAGATATCAAGGAGGAGTTTAATGGCGAAGATTTTTATAGCCGAGGATAGCGCGACTGACCTGAAGTTTATAGAGTCCATTCTCTCTGACAAAGGCCATCAGATTAGCATAGCTATGGATGGTGAGGAGGCGGAAAAGATCATCAAGAGCCAACAGTTCGATGTCATTATTCTTGATGTTGTCATGCCTAAGAAGAACGGCTATCAGATCTGCCGCTGGATAAAGAGGGACGCAAAACTCAAAGATACTCCTGTTATAATGGTTACGTCAAAAAATCAGGAGGCAGATAAGCTTTGGGGCAAACAGCAGGGTGCAGACATTTATCTAACTAAACCTTACGAACCGAATGAACTGCTTTTTGCAGTCAACAAATTTCTGAGCCGATGAAAAAAGACGACATGCACGAAGGAGTAAAGGGCGAAAAAACCTATTGCGTTTTTGGCGTTGGGGAAAGGGAGTTCTTACTGCTTGCGGAGGATGTCAGAGAGGTTGTTGATATAGCAAGAATATTCCCGATTCCTGGTGCTCCTGATTATGTCTATGGCGCCCTGCCTTTAAGAGGTAAAATCATACCGGCAGTAGACCTGTCCAAGATATACCCTATCGAAAAGCCATCTTATACTGCTCCTAAGTTGCTAATTATCGATGTTGAGAATGAAAACATAGGATTCCTCTCAGAAACTTCTCCCTTTTTCGTGACTTTTGATGACGACATAGTAGTTGATGATCTGATCGACATCAGAAATTTCTTCGAGACTTACCGTATCAAGACTATGGGCTATGGGAAAAACTGACCGATCTGAGCTTCTGGAGTATTTTCTCGCCGAGGCTGAAGACTACTTAAACATTCTTAGCCGAGGTATCCCGCAACTCTCAACTGCAACTAACAGGAGCGCTCTTTTAGAGGAGCTATTCAGAGCCGCTCATACGCTGAAGGGCGCTGCCGCAATTGTGAAACTTACTGTTACCAGCCAGCTGGCTCATTCTATGGAGGATATTCTTGAAACTTTCAAGAACCGAAGGCTGAAGGTTGACAAGGACGTTGTCGAATTGCTGATTTCCATGCTGGACGCCATAGCGGCTATCGTGCGAGATATTTCCGCCGGTAAAAGAGAAACTGAAGGAGTGGATAAGAAGTTTAGTGATCGAGTTGCAGAAGTGCTTGCCCGCGCATCAGGACCTGCAATAAGCGACGAAGAATTAGAGGCTGAAGTCGAACGTGCAGAGGAGGCTCTTACCTCATCCGAGACCATAGTTCCAGATTTAGAGCCTGCTGTTCACATAGCTGCTTTTGAACAACCGGCGCCCAGTTCAGCGAGTATTGCCGGGATTGTATCAGACAGAAAAGACATCATCAAGCCTGTTGAGAAGATAGAAGATCTTCCAGGCAGGAGGAAAGATGATGTGGAGTATTTCTTCGGAAACTTCGTTAGAATTGACCTCAGGAAGATTGAGGATATGTTTAACCTCATTAGCGAAGTCACTATAATGAAGAACGCCATGATGAAGAAAACAAAGGGAGCCGGAGAAATTTCAGAGGCAGTGCTTTTTGCGGGCAGAAAGCTCCTGGAAGAGGTGAATTCATTTTCTGAGCGCCATGCATTTACAATAACAGAAAATGTTAAATACGCAGACCCTCTTTTCTCTGAATTCGGTGAACTGCAATTTGACCGTTATGATGAGCAAAACCTTTTCTCCAGAAAACTCCAGGAGATGACCGAAGATATTACCGAAGCGTTGAAAGAGTTAATGCAGTTTTATGGCGATTTCCAGGAAGATATTAAGTCACTCGATAAGACTGTACGCTTCCTGAGGTCGGACTTGTCAGAGTCGAGAATGATTGATATCGGCAGGCTCTTTCAACGATTCGTCAGGCCTATTAAAGAGCTTGCAAAGGAGTATGATAAACGGATAGACTTTCAAATTTCAGGCCAGAGTACAAAGATAGACCGTGTTATTTTTGAAAACCTCTTTGACCCGCTTATGCATATGATCAGAAATTGTGTAAGCCACGGCATAGAAAGAGGCGATGAGCGCATTAAATGCGGCAAGCGAAAAGACGGCATGATTTCTCTGTCTGCGCGGCGTGAAGGAATTAATATCATCATAGAAATTAAAGATGACGGTGCTGGCATAGATGCAGATAAGGTCCTGGAAGCGGCGATAAATCAGGGTCTCGTTAAGTCTGATGCAAAGCTCTCACGTGAAGAGATACTTGCACTTATATTTTTGCCCGGCTTCTCGACTGCTGGAGGGACTGATATGACTTCCGGCAGAGGCGTAGGAATGAACGCAGTCCGCAGGCAGATAGCCAATATAAATGGTACGCTTGAAATGAGCACTGAAGTCGGCAAGGGCACAACATTTCGTATCAAAGTCCCTTCATCCCTGGCTGTTAATAACGTCATAGTATTTGCTTACGGAGAAATAGAATTTGTCATGCCGACAAGTCTTGTAGAAGAAGTGGTTCAGTACGAGCCAGTTGAGACCCAGTCTGACGATTCTGTAGAAACTGTAACTATGGTTAATTACCGCGGTACTCCAATTCAAGCAAAGAGATTGTCAGACATTTTTTATATATCAGGTAATGGACATGCTGACAAGAAAGATAATTTTGTTATTGTCTGCAGCATTTCCAATAGAAAAGTTGGGCTTGTAGTAGATAATGTATTGTTCCAGGAAGAAGCCATCATTAAACCAGTCAATCGTTTTCTTGAAGGGCTTACAATATATTCTGGCGTTACTATTTCGGGTGAAGGCAAAGTTCGTCTGGTACTCAATCCGCTGAAAGTCTTCGAGGAGGAAACGAGGACCTTCATGATTACGCCGCCAGAAGTCGATAATTTTGAAGGTAGGCGCGTTCTTGTTGTCGATGATTCACTGAGCGTAAGGAAATACCTAAGCTCTTTCTTGACGGCAAGGAATCTCAGGGTTCTGGCTGCCGCTAATGGTAGTGAGGCGTTAAAGACACTTGAAGAAAACGAAGTTGATCTGATTATCACTGACCTTGAAATGCCGATCATGCACGGTTATGAGCTTGTCAGCCGTTTGAAAGCTTCAAGTCGATGGAGCGGAATTCCAGTCATTGTCTTGACATCCCGCAGTACGGAGAAACATAAAGAGAAGGCTCTGGAACTTGGCGCGGATGAGTATCTCGTGAAGCCATTCGATGAAAATAATCTTATGAGCTGTCTCCGGAAATTTTCATTACTGCCTGCTTGAGAGTTAGCCTGATGTTTAATAAAAAAAGGCCGGTTGTAGGTCAACCGGCCTTTTTTTATTGGCAATTAGAATTTAAAACGTGCTGTTGAAGTCAGAAGAGACTTAGAAGAATCAGACAATACCGTAGAGATTTCAGTCAGGTCATGAACAATATTCAAGACCTCCTGAGATATACGCTGGACTTCTTCCATTGATAGAGAGACTTTAGTAGTGATGCCTTTTTGCTCATTAGTAGCCGAATCGATCTCTGTTGTTATTGAGCCGATATTCTTGATGATAGTTTCAATCTGTCCAAAAATAGTGCCGGTATCGCTAGCCATATTAGTCTCCATCTCGACATAATTTGTTTCCTCTTCGAGATGCTTTGTTACAGTGGCGGCTTCGGTCTGAATTGCTCCGATGATGTCAGTAATTTGTTTTGTAGACTTGGACGATCTTTCAGCCAATCCTCTGATTTCGTCTGCTATTATGACAAAGCCTTTGCCTTGCTCACCGGCTCGGGCTGCTTCTATTGATGCATTGAGTGCCAGGAGGTTTGTTCTATTAGCGATTTCAGATATCAACTGAGAGATAATACCGATTTCCATTAGCTTCTCGGCCAGCAGCTTCATCCTCTTATTTATGGCTTGTACTGTTACTCTGATGAGCTGCATTCCATTGATAGAGTCCGACACTATTTTGCCACCTCTATTGATAGCGGTGAACGCATCTTCTGATATCCGCTGCGCAACTTTAGTCTTTTCAGCTATCTGACCAGCTGAATCAGCCGACGCCTTGACCGCTTCCGAGGCTGTCTTAACTTCAGTCTTTTGCATATCGGCGCCTGTCTCCAATTTTGCAATGATATCGGCAAGGGACTGGCTGCTGTTATTCGCCCCTTCAGCAGATTCCTTAACCGCCTTGATATGGACTGCAAGCCCTTCGACCATCAGGTTGAATGCGTCAGCCAGCGATCCGAAAATATCAGGGGTAACCTCAGCCGTCTGCGACAAGTCTCCTTCCGAAGCAGCACTCAAGATGTTGAGGAATCTGATGATGTCATTCTGCATCTTCTTCCTCTCCTCTTCCGTCTGAATCAGAACAGTCATTCTATCCATGGTTTCATTGAATGTTTCTGCTATATCATAGAATTCATCACGGGAATTGATTTTTATCCTGTCTGCGTAGTTACCTTTCTTGACATTATTGATGACAGTTTCAATGGCTGAAAGGGGTTTGACTATGACAGCACGTACCCACACCAGGTTGATGATAAGCAAAAGAATTATACCAATGCCGGTAGCAATCAATACGACATTTCTAACTGTAGCTATTTGTGTCTTTACATCGTCAACGTAAATTCCGCTTCCGATAATCCATCCCCATGGTTGATAGAGCTTGACATAGGATATTTTTGGGACAGGTTTTGTTTGACCCGGCCTCGGCCAATCGTAATCCACAAATCCGCTGCCTTTCTCTTTGCATACGTTGACCATTGCTACAAACAGTTTTTTGCCGTTGGGGTCTTTATAATCGTTCAGGTCCTTGCCATCCAGTTGAGGCTGAGTCGGATGCATTATCATAATCGGCTGCATATCGTTGATCCAGAAATACTCGTCTTTTTTATAGCGGAGTTCTTTTATCCTGGCAACGGCACGCTTTTGCGCTTCTTCAATGCTGAACTCGCCCTTTTTTGCACGGGCATCATATTCATATATCAGATTATAAGCTATATCAACAACACTCTCCGTCTGGCTTCTTTTTTCCTCCATAATTCTTGAAGCCAAAAGCGGCAAGAAATAAAGGCTTATGCCGAGGATCAGCACAAGAATAGTAAAGAGGGACATACTTATGACCTTGGTTGATATTTTCCAATTCTTATAATTTAATATCGACATGAGGTCCCCTCCGCAAAACAGAAATATTATGTAGCCACATATTCTCTCCTCACTATAAATAATTTAAGAAAAGAACTGCGAATTAAAACCAATAAGCCAAATCCTACATTAACGTCATATGTTTGTCAATGAAAGAACCTGAAAATTGCAGGTTATCAATCCTCAAATGTAACACGCAACACTTCTTCGATAGATGTGACACCCTCGATAACTTTTTTGGCGCCGCTCTTGCGAAGAGTGGATAACCCCAGATTCATGGCTTCACGCTTAATATCAATGGCAGACGCTCCCTGGAGTATCAACTCTTTAAGCTCATCTTTTACAGGCATTATTTCGTAAAGGGCTATTCTGCCCCGATAGCCGGTGTTATTGCAATGGGAGCAGCCTGCACCGCGATAGCATTTAAATTGGCCGATTTCGTCTGCAGGGAACCCCATTTTGAAAAGTGTGGTGTCACTCACCTTGTGTTCTTCCTTGCACTCGGGACAAATCTTTCGTGCCAGCCTTTGAGCTACAATGAGAATTACAGAGGAAGAAACCAGGAAGGGCTCTATGCCCATGTTTACAAGCCTGGTTATAGTGCTCGGCGCGTCGTTGGTGTGGAGTGTGCTTAGCACCAGATGACCTGTAAGGGCCGCTTTAATTGCAATTTCAGCGGTTTCGAAATCTCTTATTTCTCCTACCATTATGATGTCAGGGTCCTGTCTGAGGAAGGATCGCAGCGAGGCCGCAAATGTCAGTCCTATTTCATCTTTCATTTGCACCTGGTTGATGCCGAAGAAGTTATATTCCACCGGGTCTTCAGCGGTCATTATGTTTACACCGGGCTTATTTAATCTCTGCAGGGCTGAATATAGCGTTGTTGTTTTACCACTTCCGGTTGGTCCGGTAACCAGTATCATTCCATAGGGCTTTTCAACGGCTTCGAGAAAGTCTACAAGCGGCTTTTCGTCAAATCCGAGCTTCGATAGATCTAATTGCAAACTGGACTTATCAAGAATTCTGAGCACTACTTTTTCGCCGTATAGAGTGGGCAAGGTAGAAACGCGGAAATCAACCTCTTTTTTCTTTCCGAATTTCAGCTTAATCCTGCCATCCTGAGGCAATCGTCTTTCAGAAATATCCAAATGCGCCATTATCTTAACTCTGGAAATTATGGCGTTCTTAATCTTTGTGGGCAGCCTGAGACCGGAATGCAAAACCCCATCAACCCTATATCTTACCCTCAGCATTTCTTCAGACGGCTCGATATGTATATCGCTTGCCCTGGATTTGAGGGCATTAAATAAGACATTATTGACAAGTTTAATAATAGGGGCATCGACATCGACCTTCCCCAAAGCATCTTCTTCATCTTCAATAACAGTAATTTCGTCCAGTGCGCTGCCGATAACTTTTGACAGATCTTCTTCAACGAAGGTTTTTTCTTCAGAAAGCTCACGGTCTTCATCGAGCTTCTCATCCGCTAAATAATTCATCTCCTGAATGAAGGCTCGGTCCTCGGCAACATTCTTTTCTTCATCTGCTGTTGCCTGGGAAAGTGCAGTCTGCCCGCCATTCTGCCCCGGAATATATCGGGGCATGGATATTCTTCTGGATGAGTCTATCTTATCACTTGACGAATATTGGGCTTCCACAGCATCCATTATTGCTGATTCGGAAGCGACATACAGTCGCAGCTTCATACCGGTAAGAAAGCGAATATGATCTATTGCGAAGTTATTGGAAGGGTCTGCAACTGCAACTTTCAGTTCGCCGGCTGTGTAGGAAAGCGGAATAAGCTGGCATTTCTTGGCGGTTTCATATGGAACAAGCTTTAATGCCGTTTTATCTATTGTAGTGGCGGCAATATTGACAGGCGGGACCCCATATTGCTTGCTTAAAATCATTGTAAGACTCTCTTCGCTGATGAATTTTAGCTTCAGCAGCACCGTACTCAGTTTCTGCCTGTCTCTCTTTTGGACCTTTAGTGCTTCGAGAAGCTGTTCCTCAGTAATCAGCTTAGACTGCAGAAGTAAATCGCCAAGCGAAGATGCCCCTACAATACCCATAGATTACAATAACTCAATCCCGATATATTGTCAAACATGTATAGTATATCGGGAAATTTTGCAAAACCTTGACAGTGCTTGCCCTGAAAGTGACAATATACTGTATTGCAAGTATTACTTGAAGATGTGATTAATCAATAGCATGAGGGGGCAAATATGTCTGTTTCTTTGGCGGCACGTGTCTTGGTTATGACGGTAATATTATTAGTTGCCACAGCTGCGGGCTGTCAGAAAAGCGAACAGGCAATCAGAATAGGGATCGCTGGCCCTATGACAGGTCCAGATGCAAAAATGGGGACCGATTTTAAGAACGGAGCTTCCATCGCAATTGAGGAATGGAATTCGGCGGGAGGAGTTCTTGGCAAGAAAATAGAAACTGACATTGAAGATGATCAGTCTGACCCAAAACAGGCGGTCGCAATAGCTAATAAACTTGTGAACGAAGGTGTAATTGGCATTATAGGGCATTTTAACTCAAGCTGCTCTATACCCGCATCGGATGTGTATGAGCGGGCTGGAAAGCCGATGATAACGCCGGCATCCACAAACCCGCAATTGACAGGAAGAGGTTATAAAGGCGTATTCAGAGTTTGCGGCACGGATGATCAACAGGGAAGGGTTGCCGCGGGGTTTGTCAGGGACAGGCTTGGATTGAAAAAAATTGCTGTCATTCATGACAAGACAACTTATGGACAGGGCCTTGCTGATATTTTCAAAGATGCGTTGGGCAAGGGCATAGAAGTGACGTATTATGGTGGTATCACTAAGGGCGACAAGGATTTTAAGACAGTGTTGACATCTGTTAAACAGAAAAATCCGGAACTTATTTTCTTTGGCGGCACTTATGCCGATGCGGGATTACTTGTAAAGCAAGCGCGGGAAATAGGCATAAGCGTTCCATTTATGAGCGGAGACGGTACTATAGATCAGAAGTTTATTGAAATCGCTGGTGACAAGGCGGCTGAAGGCACCTACCTTACATTTAGCCCGGATCCAGCCCACATCTCATCAGCCAATGGATTCATTGAAAAATATAAGAAAAAGTATGGTGAGCTAGGTCCGTATTCGATTTATTCCTATGTGGCTATGAACATTTTACTTGATGCAGCGAAAAGTGCCGGAACAGCAGACGGTAAAGCAATTATAAACAAACTCAGGACTACTGATTTTTCTACAGCTCTGGGCCGGATAAAGTTTGACGAAAAGGGGGATGTATCAGTGGCGCCATACATTGTCTGGATCACCAGAAACGGGAAGTTTGAAGAGTTCTTCAAATAGCTTGATTCAAAGGAGTTTGCTTCACCATTTTATTTGACTTTATTACGTTTGAGAAAGTATAATTTCGTTTCCAGTAATCGTTGATTCGGAGGTTATAATGAGCACTTATACTACTTATAATCCGCATCGTTCCAGGAGAAAGAAAACCCATGGGTTTTTAACCAGGATGAGCACAAGAGGCGGTAGAAGAATAGTAAAAAACAGACGGGCGAAGGGAAGATCACGCCTTGCCGGTTAACCGATAATCGCAAGTGAAGGAACTTTTTATAGGCTTTGTCAGGCTATACCGGTATCTGATATCGCCCATGCTGCCAAGAAGTTGCAGATTCGTTCCTACATGTTCAGAGTATTCCATCGAAGCTGTACAGAGATATGGTGTTGTTAGAGGTGGGATGCTTAGTGTGAGAAGAGTATTGAAATGCCATCCTTTCCATCCCGGTGGATATGATCCGGTGCGATGAATAAGAAATAGAGGACCAGCAATGGAAAGAAATACGCTGATTGCCATCATATTATCCATTTTTGTCCTTATAGGATTTCAGTTCCTGATTAAGGAGACAACGCCCCCTACTCAACAGCCGCAAGCTTCTATCAAAGAAGAGCAAAAACCGGCGCAAGGTGAGCAGCCGGCACAGCTTCCGTCAGTACCTGTTCAGGTTGCCAAGCCTGCGGCACACTCTCCTGAAAAAATCATTACAGCAGAAAACGATCTCTATAAAGCCGTTTTTACCACCCGTGGTGCTACCATCAAGCGGATCGAGCTGAAACAATTTACAAATGATAAGGGTGCGCCTATAGTATTAAGCGGCAATGACATGCTTCCTGCTTTAGCCATTGGGCTGGACGAGGGCTTCCAATTCGCCGATGCAGACTTTTCAGTTTCAGGCTCCGATATCAAGCTTGACCCTTCTAATAAGACCGCCAGTTTAGTATTTGAATTCAAATCTGCAGGTGTATCCATTAGCAGGACTTTTACATTCAGTCAAGGGGATTATTCAATAGGATTAAAAGATGACGTTAAGGGCCTGGAATCCTATGTTGTGACTCTTGGCATGGATCTTGGCATATTCGATAAGACAACCGCTGATCATCACGGTCCGGTCATACTTAAAGACGCCGACAGAATAGCTATCAAACCGCAAGATGTTAAGACAATGCGGGTTGAGAAGGAAGGCATCAAATGGGTTGCACAAGAGGATAAATATTTTACATCTTTTATAGTCCCCAAAACAGCAGTTATAGAAGCCCACGCTTGGGCTAAAGACGGCAATGCTCTGGTGGACCTGAAGATGAAAGGTGGCGAGAACTCATATCTAATCTATGCAGGTCCTAAAGAATATGACATTCTGGAAAAATACCATTCAGGAATGGAGCATGTTATTGACTTTGGCTTTTTCTCAATCATAGCCAGGCCACTCTTCTGGTTTCTGAAATTCCTGTACTCCCTGTCTCACAATTATGGTATTGCAATCATATTGCTTACAGTCATAACAAGGATACCGTTTTTCCCTCTTATCAGTAAGGGGCAGAAGTCTATGAAAAAGCTTGCTGAAATACAACCTAAGATGGCAGAGATCAGGGAAAAGTTCAAGAATGACCCGCAGCGCATGCAGAAAGAGATGATGGACCTTTACAAGACCCATAAAGTGAGCCCTATGGGTGGATGTCTCCCTATGCTCTTGCAGATGCCGGTATTTTTTGCCCTATATTCCATACTGTCTACAGCAATAGAACTAAGACATGCACCCTTTATGTTATGGATCAAGGATCTTGCCGCGCCAGATACTTTATTTGGTCACATACCCAGCCAGATCCCATTATTGGGAGGGTTTGCCCTGGGGCCTTTGCCTCTGCTGATGGGTGCCACTTCATTTATACAGCAGAAAATGACACCTTCCACAGCTGATCCCCAACAGCAGAAAATTATGCTTCTGATGCCGGTCATGTTTACATTCATCTTTCTCAATTTTTCATCTGGTCTTGTGATATATTGGCTTGTGAATAACCTTTTAAGCATAGCGCAGCAATTTTATATCAACAAGAAAAAGGATTAGCCGACTGGCCTTGTGCTGACCAGCACTTGTGACCATATCTGTACCATTGTCTCCAAATGAACTTTCCTGATGATACGATAGCAGCTATTTCTACGCCTGCCGGCGAGGGAGGCATAGGCATTGTTCGCCTCAGTGGTAAAGATGCTGTGTCGATAGTCAGCATGATATTTATTCCATCACAAGACAGACCATTACTGAACCTGCGTTCGCACTCAATCATTCATGGTTTCATTTGCGATCCCATAACGGCTGAAAAGCTGGACGAAGTGCTTGTAACCGTGATGAGAGCACCGAAGACATACACGCGAGAAGATATTGTAGAGATTAACTGTCATGGTGGAATGTTGCCTCTTGGACGAGTATTGCGTTTAGCAATCAGCCGAGGGGCGAGGCTAGCTGGACCTGGAGAATTCACGATGCGTGCCTTTCTGAACGGACGTATTGATTTGTCTCAGGCAGAGGCCGTCATAGATGTAATAAAAGCCCGTACGGATAAAGCCGAGAGAATGGCGCTCCAGCAATTGGAAGGGAGGCTGTCTGCTGAAATAACGGATCTAAGAGACGAACTGACCGAAGCTTGTGCACTCGTTGAAGCGTATCTGGATTTTCCGGAAGAAGATATTAATGTTCTCGATAGGGCGGGTCTTATCTCTGCAATATTGACTATATCGGACCGATTGAACAAGCTTAGCCTTAGTTTTAGTGAAGGACGACTGCTGCGCGATGGTGCCGCAATGGCGATTGTCGGCAAACCCAATGTTGGCAAGTCTTCACTGCTCAATACTCTTTTGAAAAAAGATCGGGCTATAGTGACTGAGTTGCCGGGAACAACTAGAGATATCATAGAGGAGAGCCTGAATATCGGAGGCATTCCAATACGAATAATGGATACCGCCGGCTTGAGAGAATCTAGTGATCTTGCCGAGGCTGAGGGAGTTAAAAGGAGTCTTGCCGCAATCCAAGGTGCGGATATTGTCCTTGCCGTTTTTGATTCATCGATGGCACTTGACGAATCGGACCGCAGGGTTATCGAAAGAATGAGCGGCAAAAAAAGTATTGTGGTCGTCAATAAGTGTGATATACGCTCCCGAGATTTCGAGTTTGATGATTCTGAGTTGCAAGACTTTCCATCTGTTGGAATTTCTGCCCTCAGAGGTGATGGTATGGATAATCTCAAGGGTATAATCATAGCATCACTTGTCTCGAATAAAGCTGTTTTTGGACAGGACGGTGCTGTTGACCTGATTGTGACGAACATCAGGCACAAGCAGCTTCTGGACAGTGCACTCGCGGCTTTAGCTAAAGCAAGGGAAACTTTTGAGCATGAGGAACCGCTCGAAGTAACTGCGCTTTTCTTGCGCGAAGCGCTAGATAGTCTTGGTGAAATTATAGGGGTTGTTACTACAGAGGATATCCTCAATAAGATATTTGCTGAGTTTTGTATCGGGAAATAAATAGTTCAGGTGGTATTGTATTTGTAATAAACTCAGTCAAAATTAGCAATAGTCTCTTTCAAAATTGGAGCTATGCGTTTACAGGTGAATGTCATTAAGTCCTTGCTCAATATTATCCGTACGGAAGGTTCTGATATCCATTTTTCAGCAATTACCGGATTTCGTGAACCGTTAAGTATTTTCCCATAATCCAGAGTGTCCTGCCGCATAATTTTGTCAAAATATGCAAGAAGCGAATCTTTTACTAAATCAATTAAATAAGCATAGAAATCATCACTTTTAGCTCTCACAGAGGCAAATGATTCGTCGAACGGTTCCAAGGCTTTCAAAACGTCAAAAATGGAGAAAATCGTATCATCTCCACCTCTATATACAACTACAATACGTGCGTTATAGTTCGCGCCGGCCGTATCATGCCTAATAGCGTCAATCGACGCGATCTTAATCATATTGCCGCCTCTAGTTTTGAGCCATGAAAACATTTATCTTCTCCAGTAATTATTTAAGTGAAAACTTGTCTTGATGCCTCACCAAATTACACTTTATCTAGCATTATAATATACGTTAGCATTAAATAGCGCTTAGCTTAATACAGTCTTGCAAGATATGCCACATATACTATTAATAAAATTTCATAAGGTCAGCTGACACGCATCCCCGCCGATCTTGCAATAGCGATACCGGACTGACAATCTTATAAACGACAATTGAAAAGCAGCATACAGGTCGTTCCGAGTGCATGGGGCAGTGTTAATGGATTTTCATATCAGGCTATTATATATGTTCAAGGCCTCTTAGTAGATCAGGCAGCAGTTCTAAAATGCATGCACTCAGGCTCATCAATAAGTATCCTGTGTTTTTCAACACATGTACTTCTGCGGTTTTCAGCTAACTCCATCGAAAGGATGCGTATTGATAAGAAGAATAAGCCGGCAACCACAAGACCGCACAACGCAAAGACTACTACAAGTGAGTGTGCCTCTTTGATCACTGCGATTGCAAGTGCAACTGAAAGTGCAAGCTCGCCTATCAGGGTCAAAAGGATCATTGCGCTTGCTGTGCCAATCATGCAGATATTTAGAATGCTGTATCCTGCTGCTGGGTTGCTTTTCATTGTTTTGCTCCTTGAGAAGAATTCAATGCAAAGTCTCTCTATATAAAATTTACACCGTCTGAGACCTGACCTCTGTGATGAGTATCACTGGAAACAGCATTTATACGAGCAAGGTTTAATAAATACTGACTGGGGAATTAATTAGGATATTTGAAGAAATGCTTCCAGTAGAAGAAGTAGCATGCTTAAAACAAGTTTCACTTATGCCTTTTTATGAGGGTAAGTCTTGGCGACTAATAATGATTGAGGCGGGAGTGCGTTAACTTATGATATACGATTGCTGTGATTAGAGAACGGGCGCGGTTGTATCCGCGCCCGTTCTCGCATGGCATATGACTATTTCTTTTCAGGTGACGGTGCTGCTTTTTCCGGTGCTTTTTCTGGTGCTGCCGGCTCTGTTCCTCCGATTTTAATTTTCGCCATGTTTTCTTTGTTCACTTCGACCTTGTAGTTCTTCTTCAGACCTTCTATAAACTGTTCAAGGTTATCCTGCTGTTTCTTAGCCATGAGCTGCTGGCTTATTGCGCCCTTGATTTTATCAAAATCGAGTGCTGTTCCCTTTATGTCTGTAGGCACTATTATATGAATGCCGTCCTTTAACGGAATGGGCATACTAATTTGATTCTTCTTGAGCCTGAAGGCAACCTTTTCCAGGTCAGGATTCATCTCACCCTTCTTGAATAACCCCAGGTCTCCACCAGACTTTGCTGATGTCTTATCTATAGAGACTTCATCGGCAAGCTTGTTGAAGGGTTCTCCCTTTTGTAGACGCTCATAGACTTTCTTTGCGTCATCTTCTGTCTTAACGACGATCTGACTTAGCCTAATCGCGTTGGGTTGGATGAATTCGTCCTTATGAGCATCGTAATAGTCCTTGACTTCCTTATCAGTGACTTGCGGCAGGGATTTCAGCTCCTTTTCCAGCAAACGGGTGATCAGAGCGTTCTTTTTGGCTTCTTCGAATTTCCTCTGAAACTCTTCATCTTTATCAAGGCCTCTTTTCTTGGCTTCCGCATATAAAAGCTCCTTCTTCACCAGTTCATCCACAAGGCGGGAAGTTCCCTCCTGGCCTTTGAAAAATTCCCTCGCGAATTCGGGCAGAGCGTTAATTTCCTGTTCAATATCTTTTGTCGTAATGACGCTGCCGTCAATTTTGGCTACAACTTCTCCTTGTTTTTTACTGTCTACACCCTGCGAGCAGGACATTAGCAGTCCTAGGCAAAGCAGAAGCAAAACATATTTCTTCATTAGTTATCTCCTTCGCAGATTAATATCTTCAAATCTAACATATTTCTATTGCATTGTGCATTAAACCGAGGCGCAAAATGCCGTTTTTCTTAACAACATAATGATTTGGCATAGGTAGAAATTTACGAATGAGCCTCTTTTGCCGTAAACTGACAGATAAGTTAAGAAATTTGTTGACACTTTATATTTATATTAGCGCATTTCCCTGTTGAGAATTGATCAAGTCAATAATATCAACTGGATTAAATTGTTTTTTCCTAATTCAACATGGCCGGACCTGATTTATGAGCAGGCGCTATGTTAGATTAAATAAAAAATAATCTCGGGAAGGGTTGAGATGAAAGGCAAGATCGTTTCAATTAATATTAGTCAGAAGAAGGGCGAAAGGAAGAACCCGGTACAGGAAGCCGTGATCAAGGAAAATTTCGGTATTGAAGGTGATGCTCATGCATCATCTGAATGGCGACGCCAAGTGAGTCTGCTAGCAGTTGAGAGCGTGCGCAAAATGCAGGATATGGGTCTCAATGTCAAACCCGGCGATTTTGCTGAAAATATCACAACAGAAAATCTTGACTTATTGGCCATGCCGCTCGGCACCAGGCTCAGGATCGGCAAAGACGTGATTGGCGAAGTAAGCCAAATCGGTAAGGTCTGCCATTCTCGATGTGCTATTTATGAACAGGCGGGTGACTGTGTGATGCCGAAAGAGGGCATATTCATCTGGGTTTTAAAAGGCGGCACTATAAGAGTGGGGGATGAGATTGACGTGTCGCTTCGCGAAGATTTAGATATTGTTAAACAAAGATTATGATGATAACTGTTGCAGTCCTTACTTTGAGCGATAAAGGCTCAAAGGGCGAGAGGATCGACGAAAGCGGTCCGGCAATTGCTGATATGCTGAAAGGCGTCGGCGAAGTTAGATATTACGATATTCTTCCGGACGAACGTGATCTTATTAGAGAGCGGCTTATTTTTTATAGTGGCAAAGTCGACCTAATCCTAACTACTGGAGGCACAGGACTTGCCCCACGCGATGTCACTCCAGACGCAACTCTAGATGTCGTCGAGCGGGAGATACCGGGTATCGTCGAAGCTATGCGGGCTGAAGGGTTCAAGAAGACTAAGCATGCAATGCTTTCCCGAGCCGCAGCTGGAGTGCGCGGGCATACACTTATCGTGAATCTTCCTGGAAGCCCTCGCGCTGTTCGCGAAAATCTGGCTGTGATCATTGATGCTTTGCCACATGCTATAGAAAAGATCAATGGCGACCAGGGCGATTGCGCCCGTTGATGGTGTTCTGAATGCAAAATGTCTCATACCCTCTTGCATTTCTGGCCGGATTGCTGTCGTTTTTGTCCCCGTGCGTTTTACCCTTAGTGCCCGCTTATGTATCGTTTATCAGCGGTTTGTCGCTGGATGAACTTAGGCATACTCACCGTTTCACAAAAGGACTGCGCAGCACCGTTGCATTCGTCCTGGGCTTCTCGTCCATTTTCATGGCGCTTGGGGCATCGTCATCGCTGCTCGGCATATTCTTTGTAAAATATCAGAATTATATACGCATAGGCGGCGGCGTCCTTATCATCGTGTTCGGCATTTTTTCCGCAGGCATTCTCAAGCTTGATTTTCTAATGAGAGAAAGACGGGTCCATCTTGAGAAACATCCAGCCGGGCTTGTAGGGGCTTTTTTCATAGGCATTGCCTTTGCGGCGGGGTGGACACCTTGCATTGGCCCTATCCTCGGCACTATCCTGATCTACGCAGGCTCCGAAGCTTCTGCATCATACGGAATGAAACTGCTTGCAGTCTATTCTCTGGGACTGGCTGTACCGTTTATTCTTTCAACGCTTGCAATCAATGTTTTTTTCTCATATACGCGCAAACTTCAGAAATTCATGCGCGGCGTCTCGATAGTAAGCGGGCTGGTGCTGATCGTTTTTGGCATCATTCTGCTGACCAACAGCCTAGGCTGGCTTGCAAGCCTTTTCCCGAATCTCGAAATCAGGATTTAAGCAAAGGATCGGTGTTTCAGGATATAATAACGGGCTATGAAAGATCGCTACGAGTTCAATGAAATCGAATTAAAGTGGCAGAAATATTGGGAAGATAAGAAGCTTTATAAAAGCGAAACGGACGTCTCCCGCAAGAAATTTTACTGCCTTGAAATGTTTCCTTATCCTTCCGGAAAGATACATATGGGGCATGTGCGAAACTATGCGATAGGCGATGTTATTGCTCGATATAAGCATATGCGCGGATTTAATGTCCTGCATCCAATGGGGTGGGACGCGTTCGGACTTCCTGCCGAAAATGCAGCTATCAAGAACAATGTGCATCCGGCAAAATGGACTTATGAGAATATTGAGTCTATGAAGAAACAGCTTAACCGCATGGGTCTCAGCTACGACTGGGACCGCGAAGTCACTACCTGCAGCCCCGAGTACTACAAATGGAACCAGTGGATATTCCTGAAGCTTTACGAAAAAGGGTTGGCGTACAAGAAAGCGTCATATGTCAATTGGTGTCCCTCCTGCGCGACGGTTCTAGCCAATGAACAGGTGCTGGACGGCAAGTGCTGGCGCTGTGACAGCGACGTAACCCAGAAGAAACTCGAGCAATGGTTCTTCAGGATCACAGCTTATGCGGAGGAACTGCTGCAGGGCTGCGATGAATTAAGGGGATGGCCGGAGCGCGTCGTCACGATGCAGCGGAACTGGATAGGTAAAAGCGAGGGCGCCGAAGTCGACTTTCCTATTGCAGGCCGCAGTGAAAAAATAAAGATATTCACAACCCGGCCGGACACGCTTTTTGGAGCCACGTTTGTCTGTCTTGCGCCGAACCATTCTCTTGCAAAAGAACTTATAACCAATGCCGATAAAATCGCCCCGCTTATGGAGAAGTACGGCGATTACGAAGAGAAACTCGGGCTTTTCACCGGGGCTTATGCGATAAATCCGCTGACCGAAGAAAAGATCCCTATCTATCTGGCCAATTTTGTACTCATGGAATACGGGACGGGCGCGATTATGTCTGTTCCCGCTCATGACCAGAGGGATTTCGAGTTTGCGACGAAATACGGGTTGCCAATCAGAATTGTGATAGTACCTGACGGAGGACAGCTGCAGGAAGTGGAATTGCAATCAGCTTACGTTGATGAAGGCGTTCTGGTCAATTCAGGACAATTCAGCGGCCTTACAAGTGTTGAGGCAAAGCGAAGAATCAATGAATATCTGGAAGCAAAGGGCATAGGAAAGGGGACGATAAACTACAAGATACGCGACTGGGGAATTTCTCGCCAGCGTTACTGGGGAACGCCAATCCCGATGATCTATTGTAACCAATGCGGCATTGTGCCTGTACAAGAAAAAGACCTGCCCGTCATTTTGCCTGAAGATATCAAACTCACTGGGACTGGGGCTTCACCTCTTGCCGAAGCAGCTGCATTTGTATCTGTCAGATGCCCGAACTGCGGCAGTGCTGCCAGACGCGAGACGGATACAATGGATACGTTTGTGGATTCTTCCTGGTATTTCGTCAGATACTGCTCTGGAAAGGACGAGGAGCCGCTTGATGGAGCCAATATTAGCTACTGGATGCCTGTGGATCAATATATCGGCGGTATTGAACATGCGGTACTTCACCTTCTTTATTCCCGTTTCTTTACGCGCTGCATGAGGGACCTTGGCATTGTCGGATTTAACGAACCGTTTGCCAATCTGTTGACGCAGGGTATGGTCTGCAAGGAAACGCTGAAATGCAATGAGCATGGATGGCTTTTTCCTGAGGATGTGAATGGCGGCAAATGCGCTCTCTGCGATAAACCTGCAGAAGTTGGCAGGGTGGAAAAGATGTCCAAGTCAAAGAAGAATGTCATCGATCCGGATGAGCTGATCAACCGATACGGTGCGGATACGATGCGGTTGTTTTCGCTTTTTGCGGCTCCACCTGAACGCGATCTTGAATGGTCTGACAAGGGTGTGGAAGGCGCTTATCGCTTTCTCAATAAAATATGGGGCATTGTCCATAAGCACGGCGCGTTAGTGATGCCTGCCGCGGATTGCAACTACAGCCCAAAAGCTTCAGCCTTGCTTAGGAAGACTCACCAGACTATCAGGAAAGTGACGGACGATATTGAAAGGGACTACCATTTCAATACCGCAATAGCAGCCCTGATGGAACTTATGAACGAAATCTCTTCGTTTAGTGCAGAGTATGGTGAGGACAATGCGGCAACATCTGTAGCTATCAGAAACATGCTTCTGATGCTTGCGCCGTTTGCACCGCATATTTGCGAAGAACTATGGGAAGCAGCTGGTGGCGAGCCAACTATTTTTGCACAGCCCTGGCCGCAATGGGATGAGGAACTGGCCAAAGAGGAGGAAGTTGAACTTATAGTGCAAGTAAATGGAAAACTGCGAGCTAAGATTTCGGCGTCGATTGGTTTGCCGGATGAGAAAGCCCGGGAGCTCGCACTCGAAGATCCAAAGATCATCGAGCTATTGAAGACTAAGGAGCTTGTTAAGGTTATAGTAGTTAAAGGCAAGCTGGTCAATATTGTGGTCAAGTGACGGCAAGGAGGGCGCTCGCGTGAAAGTTGCTTCAGTGTTATTTCTCATATTGGCTTTGCTGACGTTCAGTTGCGGCTATACACTGCAAAACAGATCGGACCTCCCATTTGATAGCGTATCGTTAGGAGCTATCCAGAACATGACGGTTGAGCCAAAGCTGCAGGATCGTATGAGTCGCCTTCTCGCGCAATCTCTAATGGAATTTGGTGTGGACGTCAGGCAGGTAGCTGCGCACCGCATAGAGGGAGCTATTGTAAAATTTGATTTGATTCCGGTATCTGAAAAGTCACTGACCGCAATTGAATATCAGATTACAGTTGTTGGAGACTTCAAGGTTGTGGATGTTAAGACGCAGCAGGCTCAGCCGCTGCTCGCCGTAGCTTCACCGTTCATAACGTATTTTAGATCTTCCGGATCTCTCGTGAGCGTGCTGGCTCAAAAAGAAGCTGCAAGCGAAAGCGCATTGCGCGATCTAAGCCGGGAGCTTGTGCGACGTATGGTTTATACGAAGCCGGCCCAAGCGGTAACCGTCGACAAGAAGAAAGGTGAACAGACAATTGAGCCTCAAACAGTTCCAGCAGGAAAGTGAGAAAGGCTTTCCTTCGCCTGTATACCTGATACACTCATCGGAGAGTTTTCTCCTTTATGATGCGCTGACCCTACTGAATAAACTCTTCCTCGATCCTGCTTCGTTCAATTTTGAGACCATAGACATTGCATCTGCAGATGAGAAACTCCCAGCTGAAAAAATTATTGATATTTTAAATACGCTGCCTTTTCTGGCCGGCAGAAAGACGGTTGTTCTTAGAAATATCCAGAAGATGTCCAAGAAGGAGGCGCAGAAGCTCGCAGAATATATAAAGGCTCCGTCACCGTCCTCTCTGCTGGTAATGTTGTTCGAAGGCACCTCGCCTGATATTATTGATTCTGCCAATGCTAAAGCAATGAAGACGATAGCGCTTAACGTAAGCGAAAGGGAGATTCCGGTCTGGATAAAGGAGAGAGCGGCAAGAAAAGGCATTTTGTTTACGCCGTCGGCTATTGAATATATTATCGGAGTTGTTGGAACGGACCTCGGCATGCTCCATTCAGAGATTGAGAAGTTTTCATCGAGCGACTCGATAAGGACTATAGATGTGGAAGCGGTGAAGGGTGTGGTTTATGCAGGGGCTGAATACGGCGCTTTTGACCTTGTAAACGCGCTTGTACGCAAAGATGCACACAGCGTATTCAGGATGTATGAGAATATTAGCAAGACAATGGAGCCGCAGATGCTACTGGGTGCAATAAACTGGCAGTATTCCAGCAGTTATGCAAGAGCTAAAATGCCGGGTATGGACAAAAAAAAGTTAGATAAGATATTTGTACGGCTTCATGAAGCAGATATGGCTGTGAAGACCTCTCACAGCCATGCGATGGAAAGCCTATTATTCGATCTGTTGAAGTTATAGTGGCTAAGATTTATTTCTGCTTGCGTTTGCAAGCTTTGTAATCTTCGAAATCTTTCTTGCAGCAGTGTTCTTGTGAATGATTCCCTTTGATGCAGCGCCGGCTATAGTTTTGATGGAAGCCTTTATTTGCCTTGCGACCTCCTCTTTTGGCGTCGATGGCAATACCGATTCAATCTTTTTTTCGAGAGTCTTTATCTCCGCCTTCTTGGACTGGTTGCGCAGGCTGAGTTTTTCAGACTGTCTGACCCTCTTTAAGGCTGAAAGGTTCTTTTTTGGTGCCGCTTTACCTGCCAATGGTGTGTTCCTCCTGTAATCTAACGGATTGTGCTAGAAAATAAAAATAGCATAAATGGTGCCATAAAATCAATATTTGTGCTAAAATTTAAGGACTTTTGACTGGGTCCGGAGGTGCCGCGTGAGATACTGGCCGCTCGATGTGGCTAAAATAAAGACGTATTCCGTCAGGGACAGACTGAGCAAGGTATCGGTTAGCGCGTCAGCGTCGCCTCACGTAAGGGGCGGGAGCCTGGCGGATTTTGTGAAGGCTCTCCCGGGCTTTCTGGCGGCCGATGACCTCAAGGCAGTCGTCAAGGCGATTGTGTCTGCTCGCAAAACCCGGAGGCCGGTAATCCTTGGCATGGGAGCGCATCCGATCAAAGTCGGCCTTTCGTCAATCATCATCGATCTGATGCAGAAGGGCGTGATTACCGCCCTCGCATCCAATGGCGCCTCGATCATACACGATTTTGAAATTGCGTTTATGGGGCAGACATCGGAGGATGTAGCGCGCGAATTGTGCACAGGTACGTTTGGAATGGGTAAGGAGACGGGTCAGCTAGTTAATTTGGCGATTAAAGACGGTGTTGCACAGGGGCTTGGAATAGGCGGTTCGATGGGGCGATTCATAGATACATCTGATTTCTCGAACCGGGCAGGCAGCATTTTCAGAGAAGCCTTCAAGCAAGGCATACCAGCTACAGTGCATGTTGCTGTTGGTTCCGACATTATCCATATGCACCCGGAAGCTGATGGCGCCGCTATCGGCGAAGGCAGCCTGCGTGATTTCAGACTGTTATCGTCAGTTGTGGCCGATCTGGAGGGTGGCGTTTTTATAAACCTCGGCTCTGCGGTTATTCTGCCCGAGGTTTTTTTGAAGGCTCTAACAGTGGCTCGAAACCTCGGCAACAAGGTGGAAGGGTTCACCACGGCGAATATGGATTTCATACAGCATTACCGTCCGCGCGAAAACGTTCTCAAGAGGCCAACTATGACAAACGGGAAGTGCTATGCGCTTACAGGCCATCATGAGCTCATGTTCCCTTTGCTGGCGGCTATGATAATTGAGGAACTGCAATGAACGTGACAGTTGACGAAGAGCTTTGTATCGGCTGCGGCAGATGCATGGAGATATGCCCGGCGGTTTTTTATGTCGACGAGGCTGTCGGCAAGTCTGAGGTGATAGACCCCGAGGCCTGCGAGTTTGTAGGATGCTGCGAGGCTGCCGAAGAGAACTGCCCTGTCGAGGCCATTTCTATTGAAGAGTAGCTAGTTAAATTTCTTTGTTCGCGCTTAATGCTTGCGTCTCCGCTCAGTATGCACCGATCTATTCTTCTTGCAGTTAGACTGATGTCTGCTGCACCTGTCTCCGCAAATCATTGAAAATCGTGATATAATTTGATAGTATGTGTCGTCAGGCCGCGTTCGGACTGCAAATGGTCGTGGCCGATTCAGGTCGATTGTGCTGGTGGGGGGGGCGTGAAGACTTACGTTGTAGAGGAAAAGGAAGAATACATACCCATAACTCTGGACAAGCTTGCGGAAGGGCATGCTGTGCCGTTCGAGGTCTTTGCAGACGACGGCGAACTGAAGAAATCTCTTTTCGACAGGGGTTTTCTCTACAACGTGTTTGCAAAGGAAATGATATACAGCCAGGGCTTGACCAGGTTCTATATAAAATCGGCCAACAATCTAAATTTTAACGACTATCTCAGACATGCCGAAAGGCTCGGACGTATTGTCAAAGATGACAGCGTCATGTTTGCCGACTATTCCGAGTACAAGCGGAAACATGCGTATATCGACAAGACACTGCTATCTCCGCGGGTCCCCCTTGGTATGGAAATCGGCGGGATGAGATATCCTGTTTACGGGGGTATACCGATCATTGTAAATCCTCTTACTGTCGAGACGATAGACGGCATCCTGAATTTGGGCGCCGACATAGTAATCAAGGGAGAAGACACCCCCAGGTATGAGCAATATTTGCAGGCCTTGTTTCAGGTCGAGAAAGATACGGCCACCGAATTGCGCCAGATCCACATAAAGCAGGAACTGCTTCGGTGTCACTTTTCGAGATTCCTCCACAACCTTGGCAGTGAAGAGATATTCGGGGAGTTGATGCAGCAGTCATCTGAAATTGTTCAAATGGTCAAGCGTTTCTCGCAGCATCCGGTGTTGGGTCTCAAAGACCTGTTTGAGATACGCAATGTTGATTCATATGTAAGCGTGCATTCAATGAATGTCTGTTTATTTTCGATCGCGCTGGGTGTAAGGCTCGGCATGGATGAAAAGGCCCTGTTCCGGCTTGGCGCAGGAGCGCTGCTTCATGATGTCGGCAAGATGCTGATCTCGTACGAGGTCGTCAATAAAATCGGAGACCTGTCTATAGATGAATTCAAGCACTATTGCAACCATGTGATCGAAGGCGCCAATTACATAGAAAGACTTCCGGATGTTCCGAAGACAATCTGCGAAATTATAAGGCAGCACCATGAGCGGCTTGACGGCAGCGGCTACATGAATAACCTCACGGGTAAGGACATCAACATCCTCAGCCAGATAGTGACGGTAGCTGATTCATACGAAGAGCTGATGACAGGCACGCCAAAGAGAAAAAGCAAACCCCAGGAAATAACATTGCGGATATTGAGCGAGGATGCCGAGGTAAAGAACAAGCTGAACCGTACGGCATACCGGGCGCTGAACTCGATACTGAAGGAATAATTTCAGTTGCAGGAGAAAAAGGTTACGTACTGGCCAATGCGCGATATGCCTACACGCCTGATGTCTTCGGCTCGCATATTTCTGTCATGCCCCGCAGAGTTCCGCCATGCATTAAAAAGCTCTTTGGCCGTTGCATAATTCCAGCCGACGTTTTCAACGCAGCTTTTGTGCCCGGACCTATGAAACCGTTCATCGAAGCCATCATGGCTCAACGCACCACGATGCTGCATTTCCGCGCTATGGCTCTTTGCAAGACCGGTTAGTTTAGCATCGAAAGAAAGATGGCTAAGGCCATTGTTATGTCTGTAATTGTTAATCAGACTTAACATCTGTTCTGCAAACCGGGATGTATCATCAAGATATGCAAGCTCATCGAACGCCATAGAAGGACTTATGATCAAGAGACTTATAATTATGGCTGCTGCTATGCACTTCATACAGGAATAATAACATAGCAGCATATGCAGGAAGGTGATTAGCGTCACAATTGAACCGCAGGATACAGGTGTTGCCTGAAGAGGAAATGGTGCCGGTGGAGAGGGTCGAACTCTCATGGGATTGCTCCCACCGGATTTTGAGTCCGGCGCGTCTGCCGATTCCACCACACCGGCTAATTGAAGTACTAGTATATCATATTAGAAGAATTGGTTCAGCAGCTTACTTTGCTCATCTTGTCGGCAAAATGACGCAAATCCAATTCAGTAAGTTTCAGGATACCGGGATGATAGTCATTGGTCTTTACAAGCAAAGCTTGCTCTGACACCGAATAATGAAGCTCCCATGATCCTCTTTCTTCTATAAGGATTGCATCATCAGGTAGCTTCTGACCTGGTTTCATACTCTTATTCCTGTGCATTGCGCTATCACCTCAATGAATTATTTTCTAAAGCCTTTAGCCGATGCAGTTGTAGGCCAGCCCGCCTGCTTGCTGTAAATATTGCACACTTTAGCTAAAAAGTCTTCTAACTTTTCGGCAGGTGGCGTGACAACCGGCAGTACTACATCTGCGACCATGCAGGCCTGAAAGATACTACTTACAAGCCTGAGAGGGCATTGTGCCGCCAGGTCTTTTATTGCCTCACCATCAGAGCCGGTAATGCGTAATAATTGTCTATACCAATCTCCCTTTCCGGGCACAAAATTAACACAAGGGTTCCCCTTTACGCTCGATGTACGAATCCCTCTGTCTGTAAGCTCTTTGCGCAGTTGCAGGTCAGTGATCTGAAGGCCTCGCATTGCAGGGTTGGAGGCGAGACCGTGGCGACCCCGCGTTATCGGTAAAAACTGGGGCATAGAAACCCCTGAACAATATAGAAGAGCACCAGGCTCAATGCTGTCCGGGCATATTGTGAAATACATGAATTTATTGACGTAACTGAAAATACTATTGATTGACATGCTCATCTTTCCTTTCAGTTGCCGGCTCGACGTGAACCACGACGTCGACTATCGCCGGAAATTTTTGTTTGATTTCTTCTTCGACCCTATGGGCTATCCCGTGGGCGTTGTTGACCGACAGATCCGGATGCACAAGGCAGTGAAGGTCAACGAATATCGAATCGCTGGTACCTCTTGTCCTAATATCATGACACTCGACCACGCCATCCACGCACTCTGCGGCTTGAATGATTTCTGACGGATTGACCTGCGACTTGTCAATTAGCGTCTCAGCTGATTCCTTTATGATATCGAACCCAGCCTTGGCTACAAAGATACCGACCACGGCACCGGCAAGAGCATCTGCATAAGCCAACCCAATCTCGGTAAGAACAAGGCTCACGATGACGCCTAAAGATACGTAAATATCGCTGAGTGTATGGCGGGCATCAGCCTTCAGATATTCGCTGGAAAGCTCTTTGCCCTTCCTTTTTTCGTACAGCGTTACGAAAATATTGACCGACGTAGTAGCGGCCATCAGGATGAAGCTTTCCGGACCGACTATTGGCGTCTGCCTGCCCGCAAACGAATCATAGACACCCTTGAATATTTCGAAGCAGGTGAACAGCATCAGCATGCCGATGAATATGGTGAAGACTGTTTCATATTTCCTGTGGCCGTAAGGGTGACGCTCGTCAGCGGGATGTGATGCCAGATATACTCCGATCAGCCCCGCAACATTTGATACCCCGTCAAACAGTGAATGGAAGCCATCCGATGATATGGCCACCGAATGCGATATAAAGCCGTAAGAGATCTTTGCGCCTGACACGAGTAAATTCAGAAACAGAGTTATAACCAGCACTTTGTGAACTTCAGATGTCCTGTTCAAATATGCCTTCCCATTTTTTTTTGAAAGATGTGAAGCGGTTCTCTGCGATCGCCACGCGCATTTTTTCAAAGAATGATAAGTAGAAATGCAGGTTGTGCATGGTGTTGAGTCTCATCGAAAGTATCTCTTTGGACAGGAACATGTGCCTCAGAAAGGCCTTCGAATAATTTCTGCACGTGTAGCAGCTGCAGTCAGGGTCCAACGGTGATGGATCGGCTTTGTATTCAGTGCGCTTGATGCTTATCCTGCCTGTGCTCGTAAAAAGTGTGCCATTGCGGGCGTTCCTTGTGGGCATTACGCAGTCGAACATATCGAAGCCGTTTTCTACTGCAATGAGCACATCCCGCAGGTCGCCGACGCCCATTAGATATCGAGGCTGATCTGCCGGCATCATTTTACCGACGGTGCCGATGATGTCGTACATCTCTTCCTTCGATTCTCCTACACTCAGGCCACCTGCGGCGTAGCCGTCGAAGCCAATGTTTACAAGCTCTTCAAGGCTCCTCTTCCTCAGGTCTTTATACATGCCACCTTGAACAATGCCAAACAGGTCCAGCATGTGATTGCCATAGCGTTCACGTTTCATATCCAGATAATCCCTGCATTGCCTGGCCCATCTGGTCGTAAGCTCAAGGGATTTGACTGCATACTCACGTTCAGCAGGATATGGTGTGCATTCATCAAATGCCATCGCAATATCTGAGCCGATTTCGCACTGGATTTCCATGGCCTTCTCCGGGCCAAGAAATTGAAGCGACCCATCGATGTGCGACCTGAATTCGACCCCGTCTTCCCTGATTTTTCTAAGGGCAGCAAGGCTGAATACCTGGAACCCGCCGCTGTCTGTTAGGATCGGACCACTCCAGTTGATGAATTTATGAAGCCCTCCGACCTGGCTGATTGTTTCGTGGCCGGGCCTGAGGTGGAGATGATAGGTATTACATAGGATGATTCGAGCTCCGATTTCGCGCAGCTCATCGGGCGACATCGCTTTCACCGTGCCCTGCGTTCCAACCGGCATGAAGACTGGTGTGTTCACAACCCCACGAGTTGTCGCAAAACAGCCCGTCCGCGAAGAGCCGTCCCCATGTTTGATTTCGATCTGCATAGGGCTTATTATAACAGACTGTGTCAGGATGGGGCTTTAGAACAGTAATTTAAAATAATACAATGAATTAAAAGGAATATTTTAATATGTTAGGATCTTTTTACCAGCACTGGAGTCTCCTGCTCTTATTGAGGTAAAAATGAAGAAAAAATAGCTTGACAGAATATGAGAACTTTGATATGCTTTTTGAGGCGGAACACAATATATTGTGGCCTCGCTACGGAAATAATACTAAATAGAGTCACGTAGTTAATAAAAACCCTTTGAAAAACAACGTTTAACAGAAAATAGCATTTTGTATTCAGCCACTTAATTATACGGAGGAATTATTGATATGATCAAGACGAGCACTCTAAATCTGTCTCCCAATGCTTTGAAGGTTCTTGAGAAGAGATATCTCAAGAAGGACGAGGATGGCAGGGTCATTGAGACAGCAGAGGAGCTCTTCAATCGGGTGGCGACGCATATTGCTGCCGCTGATGTCGCTTATGGCAAATCCGAGACGGAGATCAATCAGCTTAAATCCGATTTTTATGAACTGATCACTTCGCTGAACTTCCTGCCTAACAGCCCGACATTGATGAATGCAGGCCGCAGGCTTGGACAGCTTTCCGCGTGCTTTGTGCTGCCTGTGGGTGATTCTATGGAGTCAATTTTTGACGGCGTGAAGAATGCGGCCATCATACATAAATCGGGCGGTGGCACTGGCTTTTCTTTTTCGAGACTCAGGCCTAAAGGTGATGTTGTCGGATCGACCAAAGGCATTTCATCAGGGCCTGTGTCATTTATGACTGTGTTCGACACTGCAACAGAAGCGGTCAAACAAGGTGGTACCAGGCGCGGAGCCAATATGGGCCTGCTCATCGTCGACCATCCTGATATTCTTGAATTCATCACCTGCAAGGACAACAACCACAAGCTGAACAATTTTAATATATCTGTAGGCCTTACAGAGGAATTCATGAAAGCAGTCGAGATTGACGGCAATTATGACCTGCTAAATCCCAGGACAAAAAAGGTTACAGGCACACTCAAGGCTAGGGAGGTTTTTGATAAAATCGTCAGTCAGGCTTGGAAGAATGGAGAGCCGGGCATAGTGTTTCTCGACAGGATGAACGCTGCTAATCCCACACCTGCAATAGGTGAGATTGAATCTACTAACCCTTGCGGTGAACAGCCACTGCTGCCTTTTGAGTCATGTAACCTTGGCTCCATCAATCTTGCAAATATGACAATCGCAACTGAAAAGGGCACTGCAGTTGACTGGCCTAAGCTAAAAGACACGACGTGGAAAGCGGTTCATTTCCTCGACAATGTTATTGATGTCAACAAATATCCGCTTGATGAAATCGACAAGAACACAAAGGGCAACCGCAAGATTGGACTTGGCGTAATGGGCTGGGCCGACATGCTGCTTCGAATGGGCATACCATACAATTCTGAAAAGGCAATACAACAGGCAGAGGAAGTGATGAGTTTCATTCAGACCGAGGGCAGGCTTGCATCGAGTGCCCTTGCTGAGGAGCGAGGGGTCTTCCCGAACTATACCGGAAGCATCTATAACGGTGAGATGATGGTGCGAAACGCAACTGTTACTACTATTGCGCCTACGGGCACGCTTTCGATAATCGCCGGATGCTCGTCGGGAATTGAGCCCCTTTTCGCTCTCTCCTATGTGAGAACTGTCATGGAAGGCACTAAGCTGATTGAAACCAATCCTTTCTTCGAAAAAGAGGCTATCAAAGCTGGCGTATGGACTCGAGAGCTTATGGAAACGGTCGCTGAAGATGGGACAATCGCACATTGTAAAGAATTCCCAGAGTCGATGAGACAGGTTTTTATAACTGCGCATGATATCACGCCGGTTGATCATATACGGATGCAGGCGGCCTTCCAGAAATATACGGACAATGCGGTATCAAAGACAGTAAACTTTCCAAACAGTGCTACTGTAAAAGATGTTGAGAACGTATTTAAATTGGCTTATGAAACCGGTTGCAAGGGCGTTACGGTTTATCGCGACGGGTCAAGAGAGGAACAGGTGCTCAGCACAAAGAAGGCAGAGGAAAAGCCTCAGGCGCGGCAGCCTGAGCTTGGTAAGATCCTGCCGAAAAAGCGCCCTAATATGATCCGAGGCGGCACGAGACTTACGAAGACAGGATGCGGCAAACTATATGTGACAATTAACGAAGACGAAACTGGAAGGCCGTTCGAGGTGTTTACCAATATGGGTAAGGCCGGCGGTTGCGCTTCAAGCCAGGCGGAGGCGATCGGGAGATTAATATCGTTAGCCTTAAGATCTAACATTGAGACTGACGAAATCATCAAGCAGCTCAGAGGGATATCATGTCATCAGCCGTCCTGGGGAGAAGAGGGAAGAATCTTATCATGCTCCGATGCTATAGCAAAAGCTCTTGAAAGTTATGCGCCGTCAGGCACAACGGATGTGATCGAAAATAATAGCAGCAGCAAAGCTAAATACAGGGATATCATAACAATGGGGGCCTGTCCTGAGTGCGGCAGTGCAATACAGCACGAGGAAGGTTGCGCCAAATGCCATGACTGCGGGTTTACGAAATGTTAGTTTGCGGGAAAAACCAATGAACGGCAACGGGCAAAAAATATTCAAGCGGCCTTCGTGGGATGAATATTTCATAGAAATTGCGAAGGTAGTTTCATCAAGATCGACATGCCTGCGCAGACGGTATGGAGCGGTAATTGTCAAGGACAGAGTCATCGTTAGCACTGGTTATAACGGTGCACCTAGAGGTTCCATAAACTGTGTCGATGTAAACAGGTGTAAACGCAAGGAGCTTAATATACCGTCTGGAGAAAGGTACGAGCTTTGTGAGGCAGTGCATGCCGAACAGAATGCAATTATAAACGGCTCTCCTGAACGCATGAAGGAGGCGAGTATATATATCGCCGGATCCGAGGAAGACGGATCTTTTGCTGAAGGCAAGCCTTGTCTGCTTTGTGCGCGAATGATCAGAAACGCTCAAATAAGAGAGGTCATCTATCTTTCCAAAAGTGGCTCTATTATCAGGGTTGAAGACTTGAAGACCCTTGACACGACGCCTGCCAGGGCTTAAAGTAACAGCATCTTATACTGGAGGTTGCTGATGCTGCTTTACCTTGTCCGTCACGGGGAGGCAAACAGCGAGTTGTTCGACCCGTCCCAGACTCTTTCGGAGCAGGGACTTCGCAATGTACAGAAGGTTGCCGCCCATCTTGCCAGGGTTAAAAGCCCGGTAGAAATTATCTTTCACAGCCCTAAACTGCGTGCCAAACAGACAGCTTCTGTTTTTTCGGATTATCTCAGGCCCTTGGGAGGGATTTTTGAAACCGACCATCTCGGGCCCATGGATGATCCATCTGAATGGGAGCGTCGCCTCAGAGACCGGAATTCTAACATCATGCTTGTTGGCCATCTGCCTTACATGGAGAAACTTTTTTCACTCCTCTTGTGCGGTTTTGTCGATGACCATCTGGTCAACTTCGGTAATGCGGCAATCGTTTGTCTGAGCAGGGAAAAAAATGGCACCTGGGTGCTACGTTGGATGATGGATCCTACAGTAGTATCCCAATAGAGCAGCAATACTGTTCAAATGCTTGCAGAGCATGCAATTGATATATGTTGGACATGTTACAATTTATCATGATGAGCCAATGGAGTTATCTATTAAGACCAGGAAATATACTGACGTTGAAGCCACTCATTACAATAACGAAAAAGCGAAAGGAGTTGCTGCGCGTGTTGTGATAGGTAAAGCTGATGGAGCTGAAAACTTCTGTATGAGGGTATTTGAAATATCGGCTGGCGGCAGCACGCCGAAACATTCACATGACTGGGAGCATGAGATGTTCATTCATTCGGGAACGGGAGAAGTCTTCGGCAACGGGCAGTGGAATAGCATCAATAAAGGCAATGTAATATTTATACCGTCAAATGAAGAGCACCAGTTACGTAATGCGGGCCCTGACAATTTAGTGGTGGTTTGCCTCGTGCCTGCAAAGGCGCCGGAGCTTTGAAAGCTGAAATTCGGCTTCCGGTATCGTTTTGGACAGACTGATTAATTCCAGGCAAGGGGGAAGAAATGAACGCAGTTACGCTCGTGTTTACGGCATTATGCATCTTTGCCATCTCTTATCGCCTGTATGGTCTTTTCATAGCCAACAAGGTGCTGGGTCTGCGGGCCGATCGTCCGACGCCGGCTGAAACGTGTGCAGACGGTATTGATTACGTAAAAACAAATAAATTTGTTCTGTACGGGCATCACTTTGCGGCCATTGCGGCCGCTGGGCCGCTGTTGGGGCCGGTGCTGGCTGCGCAATTCGGTTTTTTGCCGGGAGCCCTCTGGATCATAATTGGTTGTGTGCTGGCCGGTGCAGTCCACGATACAGTTGTATTATTCGCATCAGTCAGGCACAAGGGACGCAGCCTGTCAAAAATCGCGGAGAGCGAGGTTGGCAAGATTGCCGGCGGTGCTGCATCAGTGGCTTTTCTGTTTATCCTCCTTTTGACTCTTGCAGGTCTTTCTATCGCCGTTGTAAATGCTATGTTTGCGAGTGCGTGGGGCACGTTCACAGTTTTCGCCACCATGCCTATTGCGCTTCTGATGGGATTGTGGATGTACAAGATCAGACCTGGCGATGTTAAGGGAGGCAGTGCTATCGGAGCCATCCTGCTCATTGCGGCGGTATGGGCAGGCCCTCATGTAGCCGGCAATCCGGAGCTGGCATCGGTTTTCACACTTACGAAGAAACAGATATCGGTTATCATCCCGATATATGGCTTTGTAGCGTCAGTCCTGCCGGTATGGATGCTGCTGTGTCCGAGAGACTACCTCTCCACATATCTGAAAATAGGCACAATTATAATGCTCGTCGCGGGTATATTTGTTGTCCGGCCCCAGATGCTCATGCCGCCTGTCACACAGTTTTTGAGCGGTGGCGGTCCTGTAATCCCCGGGCCGGTCTTTCCTTTCGTTTTCATCACGATTGCGTGCGGGGCCTTGTCCGGCTTTCATGCAATAATCGCTTCAGGCACCACGCCGAAGATGATCGGCAGTGAGCGCGAGATATTATTCGTCGGCTTTGGGGCAATGCTCACCGAGGGTGTAGTGGCTATAATGGCGCTTGTAGCTGCATGTGTTTTGGTGCCCGCGGATTATTTTGCTATCAATGCACCTGCTGCGGCATTTGCCAAGCTAGGCATGACCCCTGTTAATCTGCCGGAACTGGCCCGTGAAGTCGGCGAGCAGGTACAGGGAAGGCCCGGCGGCGCCGTCTCGCTTGCAGTCGGCATGGCTTACATCTTTTCGTCTATCCCGCTCATGAAAGGCCTGATGTCGTACTGGTATCATTTTGCAATCATGTTCGAGGCGGTCTTTATTCTAACCGCAGTCGACACGGGCACCAGAGTAGGCCGCTTTCTGCTTCAGGAGATGCTGGGCAAACTTATGCCTAAGTTTCTGGAAAAAAGATGGGTGCCCGGCATAATAATCACTAGTCTTATCTTCACCGGCTCATGGGGATATCTGGTATTTACAGGCGATATATCCACCATATGGCCGCTTTTCGGCATGTGCAACCAGCTGCTTGCGTCGAGCGCCTTAATCATCGGCACTACAATGATAATAAGGATGGACAAGGCAAAATACGCCTGGACCACGGCTGTTCCGGGCATTGCCATGGCTTTTATTACGATGTATGCAGGTTATCTCAATATCACTCTGAACTTTCTGCCGAAAGGCCTTATACTGCTTGTAACGCTGTCTGTCATAATTATGGCCCTTATGCTGATAGTCTTTGTTGCCGCCTTCATCAGATGGTTTGAATTGTTGCAGATCAGGGAGCGGGTAAAAGATATGTGGGGTGAAACAGTAGTTGCTCCGATGGATGGTGAGTCATGCCTGTTGCCGACTGATGCGGGCAAGAGCTTTCAGGCAAAAAGCGCGGAAGAGAAATGGATGGGGTAGCCAAGTATAAATTCAAACCATAGTAGCAGCAAAAAGACGGAGAACTGTGATGACGGCGAAGAGGACACTGATGCCGGCCGTCCGGACATACGCTAATATTTATACCCGTTGGAAAGAGCTGGAGCGCATAGTCCGGACTAACATGAAGCTGCCGCTTGCAGCCATTCTCGAACAATGGCGCGCACCTGGCCGGTACTATCACGACCTGTCTCACCTGGACAACCTGATCGGCCAGATATACGAACTGAGTAATGCCGACAGAGTGCCTTTGGTTCTGCTTGCGCTGATGCATGACGTTATTTACGATTCCAGGTTGGCGGATAACGAAGATGCTTCTCGCGAATATTTCGAGCGTAACGTTAAACCTGGCAGCGCCTTCAGGGAAATCGTCAGCGAAGGGATTGAGAATACAAAATACGCAGGATTGAATAGACCTAAATCTGAAGTGATACGCGCTTTTCTTCTCATGGACCTGAAGGGCCTGCTGACCGGCGATATGAAGCTGCTTCTGTCAGATGAAAAGATGATTTTTAAGGAATACCAGTGGGTCGACTATTCTATGTATCGTGACACAAGGCCTGGGCTGCTTGTGCGTACTGCCGAGCATTACAATTGGTTGTTGCCTAAAAGAGAACAGGCAGCAAGCCTGGACAGAGTGAGGAGCTTTGCCGCTTACTTGCAAGAAAGGCGCCCGAATGTCGGCATTTATGCGGGTAGTTTCAACCCGTTCCATGTCGGCCATATGGATGTGCTTCATCAGGCAGAAAAGATTTTTGACAAGGTTATAATCGCTGTCGGCATGAACCCCGAAAAGTCCGATACACAGAACTGGGAATCAATAGTGCAGCAGCGCACTTCGGCTATAATGTCGCAACTTCCATATCATCAGGTTGAAGCCTTCAGGGGCTTCCTCGCTCACTATCTCAAAAGTAAGACAGAAGTTCAGGATGTGACACTTATACGGGGTATAAGGGACGGCTTCGATCTCAGGCAGGAGGTTATACAACTCAGATATGTGCAGCAGTTCTATCCTGATCTCAAGGTCATCTATATCCCGTGCAAAAAAGAGTTCGAGCATGTCAGTTCGTCATGGTTGCGGCTTTTGGAATCTATAGAGCCGGGCAGTTCAGCCCCGTACCTGTGCGAGAGCCGCAGACTTTGATATGGCTTCCATGCTGTGCATAATTAATATATGAGACAAACAACCGGGAGGAAGATAGCATGAGACTCGTCGCAGTCCTTCCGGGAGTGTTTCTCATCTTTATGGTGCTGTGGGAGTCCTTTGAGACAATAATATTACCCCGCCGGGTGACCCGTCCTTTCCGTCTTACCAGACTTTTTTACAGAAATAGCTGGCGTGCATTCCAGAGTTTAGTAAGGCTCTTTCCGTTAAAACAGCGTGAGACGCTTTTGAGTTATTTTGGTCCGCTTTCGTTGCTTCTGTTGCTCAGCATATGGGCAGCCGTTATCATTATCGGATTTTCACTTATCTACTGGGCTGATGGATCGCCGGCGCGGATGGATAACGGTCCCGCAGGATTATTTGCCAGCTTGTATCTGAGCGGAACCAATTTCTTTACGTTAGGACTTGGCGATGTGGCGCCGCGAAGCTCGCTTGCGAAACTGATTACGGTCTTGGAATCCGGAATGGGACTAGGCTTTCTGGCTTTGATAATTGGATATTTGCCCGCGCTTAACCAGTCCTTTCAGCGTAGAGAAATAAACATTTCACTGCTTGATGCAAGAGCCGGATCTCCGCCAAGTGCTGTGGAGATTCTAAAGCGCCATAAGGATGAGATCGGTCTTCAAGCCTTAAAATTACTTCTTCATGAATGGGAGATCTGGTCTGCCGAGTTTCTGGAAAGCCATCTGTCTTACCCTGTTCTGGCTTATTTCAGATCGCAGCACGACAACCAATCATGGCTTGCTGCATTAACTGCTATCTTGGATGTCAGCTCTCTGGTAATGGCTGGCGTTAAAGGTGCTTGTACGAGACAGGCTGAGCTGACCTTTGCCATGGCTAGACATGCTATAGTGGATCTTTCTATCGTATTTAGGCGGCGGCCGCAATCCCCTAATCATAGTCGTCTTCCGTCAGAGGTTTTCGTTTCTTTGAAAAAGTCGCTAGAGGAAGCGGGCTATAATGCGAACAATCATGATGACTTTGAGAAAAAACTGATGGAATTAAGGGGATTATATGAGCCTTATGCCCACGCGCTTTCAGAGTATTTTAGGATGCCTCTTCCACCATGGATGCCAAAGTCGAATCGGCCGGACAACTGGCAGATAAGTACCTGGGAAAGCGGTTCTGCTGTCAGAAGAACGATTAGAAATATAGAAGAGAGCAGGCATTTCTAGTATCATTTCAAAAGGTGTCCGGTAAATAGGTTTACGGATGGGCTGAGGCACACAAATTATTCTGTAACGCTGAACTGCAGCATGGCTTTTCATCTCATTTAAGAAAGTAGTATATTAACAAATCACATGTCAGGTTAAATTTTATTTCATGGAGAAGGTTATGATTGCATTTAATCGGTCTTTATTGTTGTCTATTGCGAGGCGCGGGTTTGTGATTGTGGCTGTGCTCTTTTTGATGTACTCCTGTCAGACTGTGCCTGTGACCGGAAGGCAGCAGATCAGCCTGGTACCCCCCAGCACGATACTGCCAATGAGTTTTAATTCATATTCTGATTTTATTTCTAAGCACAGGGTGATTGAAAATACGCCTCAGGCCCAATCCATAAAGCGTGTCGGTTCCCGGATACAATACGCCGTTGAACGGTATATGTCGGAAAATAGAATGGCAGACAGGCTCAGCGGATATAATTGGGAATTCAATCTTGTCGATGATAAGGAAGTCAACGCCTGGTGCATGCCTGGTGGAAAGGTAGTTGTATATTCCGGCATTCTGCCTGTTGCCGGTAATGAGACCGGGCTTGCAGTTGTAATGGGGCATGAAATCGCACATGCTATTGCCAATCATGGCGGGGAGCGCATGAGCCATGGACTGTTGGCTCAGATGGGAGGCATGGCGCTTTCTGAAGCTCTTGCGAGCCACCCACAGGCAACGCAGCAGCTTTTCATGGGCGCTTATGGGCTGGGCAGCCAGGTCGGCGTGCTTCTTCCATATAGCAGGATTCAGGAGTCGGAGGCCGACCACCTCGGACTTATCTTTATGGCAATGGCCGGCTACGATCCGAAGGAGGCCGTAGATTTCTGGAAGAGGATGGCTGCAAAGAAACAGGGAGATGCGCCACCCGAGTTTCTGAGCACTCACCCTGCCGATACCACCAGAATAAGGGATATCGAAAGGCTGATTCCGGAAGCTATGACTTATTACCGAAGGTAAGGTATATTTTTTATTGCTAGGACAGGAAAGAATGCCCAGAAGCCTTTCTGTTGACGAATGCATGTTATGAAGATAGGCCTCTATCTGTGTGAATGCAGCGGCAGCATATCAGAGAAGCTGAACCTTCATGAGGTCCGCAATAGAATAATCGAGTTATTCCCCGACTTATATGTAAGAATTTACAATCTGCTGTGCTCAGGCGAAGATCTGGCCGCTCTTTCTGAAGATATCAGAAAAGAAAGGCCGGAAAGAGTTGTGATCGCTGCATGTTCGCCGCGTGATCGTGAAAGCCAGTTCCGTCGCGTAATCGAAGAGGCCGGCTTGAATCCCTATCTGCTGCAAATGGTTAATATCAGGGAACAGACCGCATGGGTGACACCGGACTATGCAGCTGCGACCGCCAAAGCATTCACACTTGTTGCTGCAGCAATTGCAAGGGTGCGCCTGCATCAACCTCTCGACAGGAAAACTGTAACAGCATGCACAGATGTCATGGTGATCGGAGCAGGGCCTGCAGGCCTAAGCGCAGCATTAGCGCTGGCCGACGCAGGGCGTAATGTGATATTAGTTGAGAAATCTGCAGCTGCCGGCGGAATGCCCATCTCTTTATATGAGATATTCCCGTATTTGGAGTGCGGACCCTGCTTGACAGCGCCTATCATTGATGACGCTCTGCATAATGAACATGAGGGCAGGATAGAGCTGCTGACTTTAGCTCAGATCAACTCTGTGCGCGGCTATTTTGGAAATTTCATAGCAGATATTAGAGCGATACCCAGATATGTGAGCGCCTCTTCATGCATCGGATGTGGCGAATGCGTCGCTGCATGCCCGGTATCATTCAGTTGCGGTCAGGTCGAGAAAAAGGCCATAGATTTTCATTCTCCAGGAGCGCTCCCGCATGTGCCTGTCCTCGATATGGAACAGTGCCTTCGCAGCAGAAATGTGTCATGTGTAAAATGCAGGGACGCATGCCCTGTAGAAGGCGTTATTGATTACGATGATAAAGAACGGACTGTGGAACGCAAGGTAGGGGCGATTATTGTTGCTACAGGGGCGTCGCTGCTTGATTGCAGCGTTTTCCCGCGTCTCGGATATGGCAGCATTTCAGATGTTGTGACAGCGCATGAATTCGAGCGTCTGATATCGTCTGACGGACCAGGGGGAGGAAAGCTCTTCACATCGTCAGGCAGCTCCCCTCTCTGTATCGGCATTATACATTGCGTTGGCAGTCTGGATCCGGCTCATAAAAGCTATTGTTCATCAATATGCTGCAGGTATGCCCTGAAATACTCGGCTGAAATACGCAGGCGGCATCCAGAAACAGAAATTTATCATTTTATAAAGGAATGGTGCCTGCCGGGACAGTCCGCTACCGGTCTATTCAGAAGGGCCCAGGAAGACTCATCGACAAATTTCATACGGTATGACGACCTGTCGACATTTGAAGTATCATATTCAGCCGGGGGAAACTCTATCTATTTTAGGGAAGCGGCTGGCAGCTTGCGTAATATGCGCGTTGATATGATTGTGTTGTGTCCGGCACTTGTCCCTGCGCCCGGAGCTGCTGAACTTGCCGATATTTTGGGTGCGAACGTGGATGAAAACGGTTTTTTTGTTGCAACGAATGAGCCGGCAGGGTGTATCGAAACCAGCATGCGTGGCATTTTCTCGGCCGGCACCTGCCGTATGCCGATGGATATATCGTCATCAATTAATGACGGACATGCTGCGGCAGGTTGCATTTTAGCCAAACTCAAGCCTGGCGGCCTGATTGATATCTCGCCTGAAATTGCAATCATAAATGCGCATCGCTGCACGGGATGCATGCTCTGCAAAACAATATGCCCATATAAGGCAATCGTTACATCCGGTAGCGTTGAAGGTAAAGCTGAAGTTGTCATGGAACTCTGCAGGGGGTGTGGAATCTGTGCGGCTTCGTGTCCTGCCAGAGCTATTGAATGCATGGCATACAGCTATGAGGAAGTTACTGCAGAAATCGAGACGATCCTCAGGGAATCGGTTAAGAAGCGAAACCAAGGCTAAATATTATCTATATTACATAATTATTATATAGAAGGGAGATATAGATGGTATAATTATCTCAATGCACTGGGATAAGTCAGTGTGGCGGGAGGGAATATAGTGGCCGTAATACTGATTGATGCAAAAGGGTTGAAATGCCCGCAACCAACAATTCAAATGACAATCAAGGCCCTTAAAATGAAAAGAGGTGATGTTCTTGAGGTTGTTGCAGATTGTTCAACATTTGAAAATGACGTAAAAAACTGGTGTCGTCGTAATAACAGACCGCTGATCTGGCTGAGGGATGAAGGGGAAGGCGTCAGGCGCTGTCAGGTTCAGTTCTAGGAGCCATGGCTTATTATATAGCGGTATTTCTCCCTAATTCATGACCTGGCCAATGATGAAAATACAGAAAACGCTGGCCGTTGTCTTCATGGTATTTTTTTTACAAATTTATTCATCGTACGCCGCAGAACCGATCGTTGTTGGAATGTCTGCTGCCTTCAAAGGTGCTACAGGTGGTCTGGGGATCGAACTTTACCGCGGTTCGATGGCATATATCCAGCATATTAATGACACCGGCGGCATATATGGACATCCTATTAAAATACTGGCTTATGACGACGGGTATAACCCAAAACCGGCAATTCAGAACACTATCCGTTTTATAGATAAGGACAACGTTTTTCTACTGTATGGTTATGTCGGCACTCCAACTGTGACACGCATGCTGCCAGTATTGAAGAGCCGCGAAGAAAATAATATATTTCTTTTTTTCCCATTTACCGGAGCGCAACCTCAACGCGAGCCGCCATATAACGATTACGTTTTTAATATGCGCGCATCTTACAATCAGGAGACCGAAGGGCTAGTCCATAATTTCATAAAGATAGGAAGGAAAAAGATAGCAGTCTTTTATCAGGCTGACGCTTATGGCCGTAATGGCTGGAATGGTGTGCGAATTACACTGGCCAAATATGGATTAAAAATAACCGCTGAAGCAGCTTATAAGCGAGGACTCACGTTTACGGACAACCTTTCGAGCCAGGTTCGGATATTGAAAGATTCGGGTGCTGATGCGGTTATTTCCATAGGAGCCTATGCTGCATGCGCAGCCTTCATTCGTGACGCGAGGGATGCCGGCTGGAACGTGCCCATAGCTAACGTCTCATTTGTCGGCAGCGAGTTCCTTATCAATCTATTAGTACGGGCAGGACAGGCCAATGGCAAAGATTATACTGTCGATCTGATCAACTCTCAGGTAGTCCCCAGTTATGAAGACACATCCCTTCCGGCTGTCAGAGAATACCGCGAACTTATGAATAAGTATAATCAGCTCCCGCCTGCTGATCTTATCGAGCAGGGCTACAAACCGCTCCGGCATAGTTTCGTTGGTTTTGAGGGTTTTTTGGATGCAAAGCTGCTTGTGGAAATTTTGAGGGCAATGGGGCCGGATCTGGACAAGAAGCGTATCAAACCAGTTGTGGAAGGCCTGTACAGACTTGATATTGGCATAGATTCGCCTGTCTCATATAGCGCCAAACGCCATCAAGGGCTTGACCGGGTTTACTATACAACTTATAGGGGTGGCACTTTCATTCCGCTTAAAGACTGGAGTCAGTGGCGCAAATGATAATGTCAAAGCTTTTCAAAAAGACACTGCTGATTATCATAGTCTTATTCGCAGTAGTTGCTGTTTCGACGCTGCTGTCGTCAGGCTGGCATATATACAATATGCTTGTAGCCGAGTATACGAGTAAAGGCACTGCCATTGCCAGAAGTATTGCCGACTCCAGCGTTGAGACTTTGCTGAACCGGGATGCTGCGACGGTACAATCAATGATAGACCAGTTTACTGAAATAGCGGGTGTTTCGTACGTCTTTGTTGTCGATGCGCAAGGTGACATTATATCGCATACCTTTGTGCCTAATGTGCCAAGTGAAATTAGAGACATCGGGACATCCAAAAATACCGCGCCGGTCGACATAGAGATTGGCAACCGTAGATACATAGACATATCTGCGCCTATTGTCGAAGGGGCAGTGGGATTTGTGCATGTGGGCATGGACAAAGGCATTATCATGTCGGAGTTGCTGTCGTCAATGATGAGACAGTTCTATCTTCTTTCGATCATATTCATTTTCAGTGCGGCAGCAGCTTATTTTCTCGTCAGCCGCGTTTCGCAGCCTCTAAACAAGCTTACTGAATATTCAAGGCGATTAGCGCAGCACGATTTCAGCCAGAGCATCGAGATTAAATCTAAAGATGAAGTCGGGCAGCTTGCCGGCACTATGCAGTCGTTGGCTAATGATCTTTCCGAGGTGTTTGACCGCTACGAGCATGCCCTTAAGGATGCGGTTGTAGAACTGCAGAGCACTCTTGCCTATCTGACGGCTGTAATAGACCATATGGCTGATGGCCTGCTCGTCAGCGATGTTGACGGCATAATCACTCATGTCAATCCGGCGATGTCCGCTATGGTCAACATGCGTGAAAATGATTTGATCGGCAAATACTGCGGAGACCTCTTTGGTGAAGGTCTGGCGGAGATAGTCCAGAAAAGCAGACACGATCCTGAGGAGGTTTATACTATTGAAATCGAACTGGCGGGGGGGCGAACGGGTAAGGCGGTTGCAGCCGGAGTGATGCAGGATTACTTCCCGCTTGAGGGCGGCGGGAAAGGCATTGGCGCTGTTGTTCTTGTAAGAGACATAACAACGGAGAAGGAAGTAGACCGGATGAAGACCGACTTTATCTCAACTGTGTCTCATGAATTGAGGACGCCATTGACGTCCGTGAAAGGCTTTACTGAGATTATCAGAAATAAGCTTGAAGAGGACTTATTCAGTAAAGTGACTTTTACCGATGAAAAGTCGGCAAGGGCTTTGAAACGCGTCCGCACTAATATCAATATAATCCTTTCTGAAAGCGAAAGGCTTACGTCGATTATAGATGACCTGCTGGATGTGGCGAAACTGGAAGCGGGAAAGGTGCAATGGAAGACAGAGCCGGTTTCGGTTGCAGATGTAATCAGCAGGGCACATGAAGCCACATCAGCCCTTTTCGAGAAGAAAGGTCTTGTTTTCACTAAGAATGTGGAGTCTGATCTTCCATACGTTATTGGCGACAGTGATAAGCTTATTCAAGTTGTCATAAATCTGCTGTCGAATTCGGTTAAGTTCACAGAGAGTGGATCTGTTACTTGCACAGCGTGCAGCAACGGCAAAGAGATAGTAGTCAGGGTTGCCGACACAGGCAGCGGCATTGCCGATACAGACCGCCATGCCGTATTTGAAAAATTCAAACAGGTTGGCGATACATTAACCGACAAACCTAAAGGGACAGGGCTTGGCCTTCCTATATGTCGTCAGATAATCGCCCATCACAGAGGCAGAATATGGGTTGAAAGTGAGATGGGTCTTGGAAGCGTATTTATTTTTACGCTTCCTGTAGCGGACGTCACAAATGTAGCAGCAGAGTCTCATTCAACCAACAGGGAGACGATTACTCATGTCTAAAGTACTAATTGTTGATGATGAACCTCTCATACGCATTCTTCTGGAACAGTCTCTCGAAGAATTTGTAGATCATGGCGTCTCAATCCTTACGGCCGAAAATGGTCTTGAGGCGATCGAGATTATCAAGAAAGAGAGACCGGAACTTGTTTTCCTGGATGTCATGATGCCAAAGATGAATGGGTTTGAGGTCTGCAACATGGTCAAGAAGGAACTGCAATTTAAGGATATCTGCATAGTTATGGTTACTGCTAAAGGACAGGAGCAGGACAAGATTAAGGCTGAGGAGGTTGGAACTGATTACTACATAACCAAACCTTTTAGTATCCGTGATGTAATTAATAAAGTGTCGGAAATCCTTAAGATAGAATTGTAGATTGAAAGAGACCTCCGGTAGCTATAGGGCAAGAATTATATTTATCCCGTTGCTAATCTTAGAAGGGATATAAAAAACGAGTTCATTGCTTATAAGAATTGGGTGAGAGCCTTAATTGATATATGCTTAGTCAAGATTTGATTCAATCTCCCTCACCATTTCTTCTACAAGAAATATAAGCTGTTCCACATCGAAATACTGATCTGCCGTAGAGTCGAAACATATCGTGACCTTGGAGTCGAACTCAGTATCCTTTGGCCAGTAAAGCAGCAATATCGGCAATTGCGGGAATGCCCTGATGAGCCAGGCATAAGGGGTTGCGAATCCTTCCTGGTGCTCAGCACCCTGGCGGCGAAGGCCTGCGTCCGTGGCTTGGAATTGCGTATCTAACAGCTCTCGCAACGGCTCTTCGCATTCGCGCATGAAAGCCTGCTGCTTCATCATGCCGCCTCGCAGTTCATTATGAAGAACCCATTTTCCTGTAAGGCCGATTGAGCTGCTATTTCTGATATAAAAAAGCACGAGCATATTCATCCATGACGTAAGGTTATGGTCTGACTCAACATCTCCAGAGGAATCGACAACTATGTCTTTGCCATAGCACTTGATGTGGAGTTTATCATTTCCAAACTCGCCGCCGAGATTATTGGATGCGTTCAACAAAAGAGGCTTGTTTATATCAGCCTTAAGCTTGGCTATGAGATCTTCGCGCCAATCGAACTTCTTTATTGCCGCGCCCAGCTCTTCACGTAAATGCGGTGACAAGCCGGGGCATTCTGAAAGAACTGACTCTCCCTTTACAAGAGCAAAAGCAAATGGCATGCATAGCTTAGGCCGGCATGAACCGCAGTTAGTCCTCGGTAGCTTTTTGTAAATTTCTACTGGATTCATAGTTTATACCCTATCTTAGAATATTCTATCTATATAATAGCTGAGTTTGGTAATTCATGCGTTGACGTGCCCTAAATCAGAATCTGTGCCCGTGTTGTTGCGTGAGCTGGTCTGATTGATTAAAATAAATTTGTCAAATAATATTTTCTTCAGGGGTACTGATGAAATCAAGTGAAGACTTATCTTCTATGAATCATACTTTGCAGACGATTAAAACACGGCGCAGCATACGCATGTTCACAAAGGATGAAGTCACAAACAATCAGATTAACATTCTATTGCAGGCGGCGAATGAGGCGCCGTCGGCTCACAACCAGCAGTCCTGGCAGTTCATAGTTTTGAGGGGAGATAAAAAGCAGGGGCTGGCAGACCTCGTAACATCCCGCTCTGAGGATTTTCCAAGACCGGCATCCGTACTACTGCGGATGGCTGCGCGAAGTGTTGCCGGCGCTCCGGTAGTCGTGGCTGTTTCAAATACGGGTGATCTTATCCGCCACGGTACCGAACTGTTTAAAGTCAATAAGGAGATGGCCTATGACTTCTTTAGGACCATGGAGATCCAAAGCTCTGCGGCTGCTGTTGAAAATATGCTGTTGGCTGCTGCATCCATGGGCCTTGCCACAGTATGGTTGGGCATACTTTTCCTGATCAAGGATGACGTGCTGAAATTTCTCGAAGAACCGGAAGGTGAATTTATGGCTGTCGTGCCAATCGGCTACGCTGCTCGCGGAGGTGGCGGTCCACAAAAGCAGCCCTTCGAGATGAAGGTCAGGTATGAGGATTAGCGGCAGCAGAAAATTCTATTCCATTTCTATATCGTCGAAATCCTGATAAAACGGAGAGGTCTCTGAGTAATAATCAATCCCGTCGTCGTTGCAGACCTGAAGATACTTATGAGCCACTGATGCAGCGGCCGCAACTGTGAGTCCGGCTACTGCTCCGAACAAACCTCCAAGTCCTGGGTTCCTGCGGTTTGCAAACACTCCTGCTGCAGCACCGGCAGCTGCTGCGGTTCCTAATGCTAGTAGGTACTTTGATTTGTCCATGATTTTATAAGATACCATGATTGGAGCCGCGACATAAAGTTTTCTCTATACGATGTAAATAGTTTAAAATATCGTTGATGAAAGCAACTAAGAAGTTGATAGTCATAGGCGACAGGGTTTTGGTCGAGATTGACGAAAGCAGGGAGCGGACTGCTACGGGCCTTTATCTTCCGCCGACCGTTAAAGAAAAGGAGAAAGTTCAGGGCGGTCATATCGTCAAGGTTGGACCGGGCTATCCTGTCAGTGATCCTAATATGATATCTGATGAGCCATGGACGACGAAGAAAAGGGATGACCTAAAATATATTCCGCTTCAGGCAGCTGAGGGAGACTATGCGATCTTTTTGAAAGAGGCAGGTGTGGAGATAGAGTTCGAAGGCAAGAAGTACCTGATAGTCCCCCATTCTGCCATTTTAGCGCTGGTGCGTACTGAGCTGGCGGAGAGTGACGAATGACTGAAGCGCTTTTTACTGTCCTCGGGATATTAATCGGAAGTGCAGTAGCTTATTTGGTTCTTTCATCCCGCTTTAAAGTTGTGTCTGCCAGAGAAATGTCTGCCAAACAGGCGCAGCATTCTGATGAGATAAGAAACGTAGAAGGCAGGGCGAAGGCAGCTGAGGCATTGACTGAAGAGCTGCGTCAGCAGATGCGGGAGTCCGAGTCAGACAGGAGTCGATTAAGAGCTGAACTTGATACTGAGCGGCAGCAGCGTGTGGAGACTTCTACGCGTCTGGAAGAATCGTACAAGAGGCTGGAGGATTCATACAGGAATCTTGATGAACAGAAAGCCCTCTTTGAAGTTATGAAAAAAGAGATGTCCGATACGTTCAATGCGCTTTCTTCTGCTGCACTGAAGAGTAGCAGTGAAGATTTCCTGCGGCTGGCATCAGAGCACCTTGGCAAGGTTGTGATCGATACCAAGGGTAAGCTCGGCGAGCACCATGCAGCTATAGACGCAACTGTTAAGCCGCTGCAGGAACTTCTCAAGCGGTATGAGCAGCAGATAAGAGACATAGAAGAAAGCCGCCACAAATCCTTCGGAAGCCTGTCTGAGCAGATCAGGTCGCTTTCTTCAATGCAGGAACGCCTGCAGCAGGAGACCAAGAATCTTGTAACCGTCCTCAGACGGCCTAAAACGAGCGGATCCTGGGGAGAGATAGGGCTAAGGCGAGTGGCCGAATTGGCGGGCATGACAGCCTATTGCGATTTCTATGAGCAGGAATCTGTTTCTGCAGAGACAGGGAAACTTCGCCCTGACATGATTGTGCGACTGCCGAACGGTCGCGAGATCATTGTTGATGCCAAGGCCCCTGTAGACGCGTATCTGAATGCGCTTTCCGCTCCGACTGACGACGAACGAAAGAAAGGCATTTCGAATTATGTCGCGCAGATCCGAAATCATATGAATTCGTTGAGCTCCAAATCTTACTGGGACCAGTTCCCGCGGTCTCCTGAACTTGTTGTCATGTATCTTCCGGGGGAATCTTTTTTTAGTTCAGCTCTGGAACACGATCCTAAGTTGATCGAAGACGGCAGCATGAAGAAGGTAGTACTGGCAACACCTACGACATTTATTGCGTTGTTGAAGGCTATAGCCTATGGCTGGCAGCAAGAGCAGATTACCAAGAGCGCACAGGAAATCAACAAGCTCGGCAAGGAACTGTATGAACGCTTTTCTATTGTGCTTGATCATTTCTCCAAGACGGGCGCTGCAATGCGCAAAGCAGTGGATTCTTATAACGAAGGAGTGAGATCTCTGGAGACTCGCTTGATACCTTCAATTAGAAAATTCAAGGACCTTGGAGTATCAAGCGCCAAGGAAACAGCTTCACTGGAAGAAATAGGGCAAACTGCAAAGACCATTGATCACCTGGAGATAGAATTCAGCGACGGACCCGGAGGAAAACAGAGGAGGTTCCTGTGATTGAAGATTTGAGAAAATCGGAAACCTGGCGTGTGTTTAGAATCCAATCAGAGCTTGTCGAAGGTTTTGAAACTCTCTTTGATATCGGCCCGGCGATTGGCATTTTTGGGGGTGCCAGGTTTAATGAACGCTCCGACTATTATCATGATGCGGTCAAAGTCTGTGCTAATCTTTCTGAAGCGGGTTTTTCAATCGTTACCGGCGGCGGTCCGGGCATTATGGAGGCCGCCAATAAAGGAGCAAAGATGGGCAAGGGCAGGTCTGTGGGATTAAATATTGTGCTGCCCCATGAACAGATGCCAAACTCCCATCTGGACATCAATCTGTCTTTCAGATATTTCTTTGTGCGTAAACTTATGTTCGTAAAGTACTCTACGGGATTCGTGATATTTCCCGGCGGGTTCGGTACAATGGATGAGCTCTTCGAAGCGTTAACGCTAGTCCAGACTAAGAAAATCGAAAGATTTCCCATCGTGCTATATGGTAAGACCTATTGGCAGGGGCTGATCGACTGGATGCAGGACACTCTGATTCAGCGCGGCGCACTTGCCGAGGAAGATATGGGCATATTCCACGTAGTAGATGATACGGCTGATATTGTCAGGATCTTTATGCAATATTCAGCAACTGCTTCACGTAACCTGCCGCCGGGATATCTTGAAAGATAGGCTTACTTGTGACTGTTTTTCAATGGTTCGATTTTGAATCCGCTGAAAGCCACGCCCAGATCGAAGCCGCTTCCTTTTGAAGCTATTGCAAGCGACACTCTCCCTTTTGTTAAAACCTGAGCGTTAGCGGATCTCACAGCTCCGGCATGTGCTTCCGCTGCCGCGTATGCCCCATAAATCTCAGATATATCCCAAACATCCGAGAACTCACCTCTGCCGTGAAGCCTGTATTTGCCTGCCGTCAGTCCGCCGCCTTTGATTCTCAATCTAACAGCTGCTGATTGTCCGTTGTCGCATGAAACATTGCCCCTGCCTGATGCTGTTTCGTAAATGATTGACCATCCGCTCAGATTGAATGTCATCCTGCACTTTGTCTCAGCTCCTTCCGCGCCTTTGGTCAACGCGATCACGACCGATGCGGTGAACACAAATAAAAAAATTCCGGTTGCCAGGAATGAGCAGCCTTTGCCTAAAATATTCATATTACCTCCCGTTCATTTCAACTGAAGACACTATGTAAAAAGTATACTCTATTATGTACTTTCTACATATATCTTCTCCAGCGAATTTATTCAAATTCTTAATTTTCAATACGTACACTTTGGGCATTACATATGCTAGCTATTTTGCGGCCTGTTAAACGATGCATTGAATCCAAGCTTTGTGGATAGTCCTTACGTTTGACAACAAATGATATCTTTTACAGCGGAGTATGTATTATATGCGCCAATACAAAGTGCTTATTGTAGATGATGACCCTGATATCAGAGACTTGGTCGCGCAATTTCTTTCCCTGGAAGGCCACTGCTGCGAAATGGCAGAAGACGGCGCTCAGGCGCTTGACAAGGCATTCAATGGTCAGTTCGATGCTATGATAACTGATATACGGATGCCGCGGATGAATGGGCTGAAGCTGGCGGACGAACTGCTGAAGAATAACAGATCCTTCCCTGTAATGATTATGACAGGAGAAATGGATGAAGCTACGGCGAAACATATATTCTCTGCCGGTGTAAAAGATTTCATATACAAGCCGTTTTCAATGGTTGAACTAGGCGTGAGATTTACACGCATGATGCGCGTAAACGAATCTTTGCGACCATTTATTTCAACGGATATCCGCCTGTAGATCTGCTTAGCCGAAGCCGGTTTTTTTATTTGACTGCAAGCGTCTTTTTGCTATAATTTAATTATAAATACTTGACGAAGGGAGGTTCACCATGACTGTAGATTTGAACGACAAAGAACTGGAACTGGTCAAGAAAACTCTGAACTCCTATCTTTCAGAGCTCAGGCTGGAAATCGTCGAAACTAAACATGACAAGCAGGCTTTGCATTCGGAAGAAGACCTCTTAAAGGCAATTCTGCAGAAAATATCTAAGTAATTTGCAATCGGTCTTGTCTCTGAAGCTCTCCTTTCCGGAGGAGAGCTTTTTATTTTATGGGGTTCAATCTCTGTTTTAGCCGCCATATTGCGCTGTAACTATTGATCGACACCCGATTATTATGATATTCTTGCGTGATTCATTGTAATAACTATTTAAGAGAGAAGGTTAATTATGTCCTATAAAGCATGGTTCCAATGCATCAATGAGCAATGCAGGGCGACGTATCCGCTGAACAAGGTTGTCTATCGCTGCGGCAGCTGTGGATCTCTTCTTGAGGTGACACATGATATGCAGGCCCTTGCCCAGCAAGGTCCCGAAGCGTGGAAGAAGCTCTTTGACGGAAGATACAAGTCAACGGAATGGCCATATGGATCGGGCATTTGGGGCAAAAAAGAATGGGTTCTGCCAGAGATTCTGAATGAGAACATAGTATCTCTTTATGAGGGCGGGACCAATCTTTTCTGGGCAGAGAGGTTCGGCAAGATGCTGGGCATGAGCGACCTGTGGGTAAAGCTTTGCGGTAATTCGCACAGCGGCTCTTTCAAGGACCTTGGCATGACAGTGCTGGTGTCTCAGGTCAAGCAGATGATCAGTGAGGGTTCGCCCATTCAGGCTGTGGCTTGTGCCTCGACTGGCGATACGTCAGCAGCTCTATCGGTATACTGCGCGGCTGCGGGAATACAGTCCATAGTCCTTTTGCCCAAGGGAAAGATTTCGATTGCGCAGCTGATTCAGCCTATTGCGAACGGTTCTCTTGTCATGTCGCTTGATACCGATTTTGACGGATGTATGAAGGTCGTGCAGGAGATTACAAAGGATGAGACGATATATCTCGCCAATTCGATGAACTCGCTGCGCATCGAAGGCCAGAAGACTGTTGGAATCGAGATATGCCAGCAGTTTGACTGGACTGTGCCCGACGTAATAATAATACCCGGCGGAAATCTGGGTAATGTCTCTGCGTTAGGCAACGGGCTGCTTATGATGAAGAATCTTGGATTGATCCGGAAACTCCCGCGTATAGTTGTCGCACAGGCGGAGAAGGCGAATCCGCTGTATCGTTCGTATCTGAAGAACTTCGAGTCTTTTGAGTCTATGCAGGCTGAAAAGACGCTTGCAAGCGCCATTCAGATCGGCAATCCGGTTAGCGTGCAAAAGGCGATCCGGACACTGAAGCAGTTTGACGGCATAGTCGAGCAGGCTACCGAACAGGAGCTGGCAGATGCTGCTGCGCTGGGCGATTTAGCCGGTATGTTCAACTGTCCCCATACTGGCGTAGCGCTTGCAGCGATGCTGAAGCTACTGAAAACGGGAAAGATAGATAAGTCCGAGAGGGTTGTAGTAATATCTACGGCCCATGGGCTTAAGTTCACTGAGTTCAAAGTCAAATATCATGAGGAAGCTTTAGGCTTCCATTGTCGCTTCGCTAATAAACCGGTGGAACTCCCGGCCAGCGTTGATGCGGTCAAAGAAGCGCTCAAACAGGCATTGCAGAAGAGGAGGAACACCGATGTCCAATAAGTATTCGAAATCAGTCAACTGGCGGCCTGCTACGCTAGGCGTACACGGTCGCGGCAGACTCCCTAAGGCTCACTATGCGGTTTCTACGCCGATAGTACAGACTTCGAATTTTTATTTTGATTCGACGGCGGAAGTCTTAGAATTCATGAAGGCCAAGAGCGAAGGCCGGACTGTCAGAGAGCATGAATATGGAAGATACGGCAATCCTACGCAGCAAGAGTGCGAGCGGAAGCTGGCGGCAGTCGAAGGAGCTGAAAGGGCGCTTCTCTTTTCAACTGGCATGAGCGCTGTTATTATGACGCTTATGGCTTATATGAAGCGCGATAAGCATATCATATTCACCAGCGATTGCTATCGTCAGACACGCGATTTTGCGACAAATATGCTCTCTGAGTTCGGCATACCGGTCTCTATGGTCGATCCGACTGCGGATGCGATTGAGAAGGCGATACGTCCGAATACAAACATTATCTTTACTGAGTCGCCGACCAATCCTTATTTGCGCGTGCTGGATATGGTTGAAATCGTGAAAGTCGCAAAGAAACACCGCATCATGACTATAATCGATGCCACTCTGGCTACTCCATACAATATAAGGCCACTGGAGATCGGCGTTGATATAGTGATCCACTCTGCTACGAAATACCTCGGCGGCCATAATGATCTTCTTGCCGGAGTTGCGCTTGGCGCGCACAAGAAGCTTGATGCACTTTACCGCATGCAGAGGATGATAGGCGCGACGCCTGGGCCTTTTACATGTTTCTTGCTCGAACGGGGCCTTAAGACTTTCGCGCTGAGAATGGAACATCACAACAAGGCCGGGATGGAGGTCGCAAAGATGCTGGAGTCCCACCCCAGGATAGAAAGAGTATGGTATCCGGGTTTGAAGTCACATCCGGATTATAAAGTTGCAAAGAAGCAGATGCGTGGATTCGGCAGCCTCATTACTTTTCTGGTGAAAGGTGGAGATAAAGAGACAAGAAGGTTTATCGATTCCCTTAATCTCTTTCTGATCACGCCTAGCTTAGGTGGGAGCGAAAGTCTTGTGACGCAGATGGCTGTCATGTCTTTTTTCGATTACCCGGAGAAATACAGGAAGGCCATCGGCATGGTAGACAACCTAGTAAGGATAGCACTTGGGTTGGAGGATGTGGACGATCTTATTGAAGACTTGCAGCAGGCATTGAATAAAATATAAATATTTATAGAGAGTTTGTAACTTTTTTGATCTCGTCAAGTTTGGCAAGCGCTTTTCCTGAGTCGATTGCCTCAGCAGCGATAGCCGCAGCAGTAATAAAATTATCGGCTTTGCCTGCGACCATAAGTGCAGCGGCTGCGTTCATCAGCACGATCTCGCGTCTGGGTCCTGTCTCCCTGTTCATTATGGACAGGGAGATTCCGGCGTTGGCATCTTTACTTTCTCCTGCAAGCATGGAAACATCGTGCCTTTTTAGAGCAAAATCCTCGGGACTGATATAGGAGGTATCTACTACTCCATTTCGGAAACGGGATATTTTTGTGGCATCGCAGACTGTGATTTCATCCAGTCCGTCTTCTCCATGGACCACCATGCAATCATGCGAGCCCAAATTGCCCAACACTGAAGCCAGCGTGTCAGTAAGTTTTGCTGCGAATACGCCAAGTACTTGACGGCGTGCTCCAGCCGGATTTGTCAGCGGGCCAAGAATATTGAATATTGTACGGATTCCGATCTCGCGTCGCGCACCTATGGCGAACTTCATGGCTGGATGAAAGAGCGGTGCGAAGAGAAAGCCGAATCCGGTTTCAAAAAGGCATTTTTCCACTTTTTCCGGAGTGAGGTCTACTTTGATACCCAGCGCTTCCAGTACATCTGCGCTGCCGGATTTGCTGGACACCGAGCGGTTGCCATGCTTTGCCACAGGCACCCCGGCAGCCGCAACGACAATAGCAGAAGTTGTTGAAATGTTGAATGTGTTGGACATATCTCCGCCGGTGCCGCACGTATCTACTACTCCTTCGGGTGCTTTGATACATGTTGCCTTATCGCGCATAATGCGCGCTGCACCTGTTATCTCGCTGATTGTTTCGCCTTTGATCCTTAGAGCTGTGAGAAAAGCGCCTATTTGTGCGTCGGTAGCCCGGCCTTCCATGATCTCTTGCATGCACTCGGCCATTTCGGCTTCGGTCAGGCTGATATTCTGTATGACGAGATTGATGGCTTCCCTGATCATCTGGTGCTTATACGGATGAAATTCTTTAGGAGATCCTTGCCGGCAAGCGTTAGTATGGATTCAGGATGAAACTGGACGCCTTCGATGAGGAGCGACTTATGACGTACGCCCATTATAATACCTGATACGCCTTCAGCTTCTGTCCATGCGCTTATCGTAAGGCAGTCCGGCAATGTTTCGCGCTTGATAACCAATGAATGATATCGTGTTGCCTCGAAAGGATTCGGCAGACTTTCGAAAATGGTCTTGCCATCATGATGGATCATCGAAGTCTTGCCGTGCATCAGATACGGAGCCCTGACGACGTTACCGCCGAAAGCAGCTCCTATTGCCTGATGTCCCAGACAGACACCCAGTATAGGAATTCTGCCGGCAAAATATTTTATCGCCTCTATCGAAATCCCTGCTTCGTTGGGTGTGCATGGTCCGGGCGAGATCACGATCCGGTCCGGTGATAGGTCTTCTATTTCGTCAATGGTAATCTTGTCGTTTCTAAAAACGCGTACGTCCTCTCCAAGCTCGCCGAGATATTGAACTAGATTGTATGTGAAGGAATCGTAATTGTCGATCATTAAAAGCATGTTATTTCTTCTTTCTCTCAACGAATTCGACAGCTGTCATCATTGCCATCGCTTTGTTTACGGACTCCCAGTATTCGTTTTCCGGTACCGAATCAGCCACTATGCCGGCTCCGGTTTGAAAATATACCTTTCCGTCCTTTATTACGAGCGTGCGAATTGCAATGCATGTGTCCATATTCCCCGAATAACTGAAATAACCAACCGAACCGGCATATACGCCGCGTTTTGTCGGCTCAAGCTCTTCAATAATTTCCATCGCCCTAACTTTTGGAGCCCCTGAGACAGTGCCCGCCGGAAAGCACGCCCGGAATACGTCAAAGGCATCACAGCCCTCCTTAAGTTTGCCTTCAACATTGGAGACCAGATGCATTACATGGCTGTAGAATTCGGTTATCATCAAGTCGGTTACTTTTACTGAGCCTATTTCCGAGACCCGGCCGACATCATTTCTTCCAAGGTCGACGAGCATTATATGTTCCGATACTTCCTTGGGATCTCTTTTCATGTCCTCTTCAAACGCTCTGTCGTCTTCATCTGTCCTGCCGCGCTTTCGAGTGCCGGCAATCGGGCGGACTGTTATTCTGTCTCCTTCCAGTCTTACAAGAATTTCCGGTGACGATCCGACAATATGAGCGTCACCGATGTCAAAGTAGAACATGTAAGGTGATGGATTGATCATTCGCAAGGCCCGGTAAATTGTAAACGGATGCGCGCTGCAGGGCCGCTCAAAACGTTGTGAAATTACAACTTGCACAACATCTCCGGCATGTACGTATTCCCGGGATCTATCGACGGCAGCAAGAAAATCAGCCTTCATGAAATTAGACTTGAAAGATGTCGCCTCTGGACGGGGCAGCAGTTCGGTGCCCTGCGGCATCGAAAGAGGGGCTTTCATAACGCACGTTTTCTGCAAAGCCATGGCTATCCGGTTTATTTTGCCAAGAGTTCCCTGATAAATGGCTTTGAGGTCCGCTTTCTTTTTTGATGGGAACAATGTTTTGCCATTCAGTGTAATATCAACACCTGTATGTGCATTTGCAAGAATGGACAAGGTTTGCTTCAAATTGTCGAAGATAAGAATAGTGTCAAACAACATCAGCAGTGTATCAGGAACTTTTACAGCTGGTTTTCTTCTTTGAGGCAGACGCTCAAAGGCGCGGACAACATCATATGCAAGGTAGCCAACGAAGCCTCCAGAAAAGCGAGGTAATTCAGTTGGCTCATGAGGACTAAACTGTCTCAATATATCTTTGACGATAGACAGTGGGTCGTCGGAGACAACAGAGACAGCCCGGCGGCCGTTGGTTATTTCATATTTCTTGCCCGAACCTTGTATGGTCAGTACCGGATCTAGACAAAGGAATGAATAGCGAGCCCATTTTTCTCCTCCGACTACGCTCTCCAGTAGAAAAGCAGGCTTTTTCTTCAATTTGAGCATAGCGCTAACCGGTGTTTCAGTGTCACAAAGGATATTTTTATACAACGGTATGATGTTAGCGTGCTCTGCGAGTGAGCAGAACTCTTCAAACCCGATATTCATCCAAATATATTAAAGAATCCGGGCTACTTTTGGCAATTTACAGCGGATTTTCAGTGTTTGCGATTGACAGGATTGGTTTGATTATGATAACTTTCTTGACGCCGCCGCACTGGCGATCTGACAATAGACGTTAGTATTAGGGCTATTGTTCATGCGGGTGTAGCTCAGCTGGTAGAGCACAACCTTGCCAAGGTTGGGGTCGCGGGTTCGAATCCCGTCGCCCGCTCCAATAGAAAGACTAATCAGCAATCGGTGTAACGTATTCGATTTTGAATATACGCTGATTGCTGATTCTTTTTCGAATCTTGTATCGTCGGCTGTCGGCCGTTGCCTGGAATCCAGCCGCGCTTGTAGGTCATATGACGACTTGAATTCACAGCCCGACTTGATACAATAAATAGCATGAGTCCTTCACAGCGCAACCATGTTGGTCTAATGTCGCTCCTGATATTTTGTATCTTCAGCTGTTCCTGTGCTTTGAACGGAGGAGCGCTTCATTCTCAATTGGCGAGAAACCCGAATATAACCGGCACATGCACAGTCATACTTTATGGAGCCCACTACTATAACAATATTGCTACGGTAGTCCTGATCATCCCCGATGGAGGCAAGTACTTATTTGATATCTATTCGCCTGACTATAACTATAGAAGTATCAAGAAAGTGGCTGGCGCGGATGCCTTTGAGATAGCCAGGAAGTTCGTGAGCTGGCACCCCGATTTTATCAGGTCTCAAACTAGCGAAGTGATGGATAATGATGGGCACGTGATTGCCTACGAGGTCAGACCGCTATACAACCGGGTAGCCTTTGGCGTGAATGACGTGATGTATGTCAATTATTTTCTGGAAAAGGACAATAAGGTCGTCGTGCACATCAACTTGAACGAGGGAGTTGAGAGAGTATTCATGGGCGACGATCAGGGGAAAGTACATTAGCCGCAGCCCTCGGGGAATTTTTCCTTCGAAAAGAAGCCGATCGTCCTCTTGTAAGTAGGCTTTATGTAACCAGCCCCCCAGACGAGCAGGAAATTGAATGCTTGCGTGTTGACAGTAGAGCCCTTTTTTAGGTTACACTAGATCCTATAAATTGGCCGTAAACTCCACATTTCGGTTCGATTTGGCCTGAACGAGATCCTAGCAAGACGGCGACGTACCCAAGTGGCAAGGGAGAGGTCTGCAAAACCTTTATCCAGCGGTTCGAATCCGCTCGTCGCCTCCAAATCCTTGAGCTCAATATATGAGTTTGCATGCAATCAATGGCCTGACGTCCCTGTTGACATTACGTTAGAATTTTGGCTAATCTTTAAATATGTTACCTTTACCATGCAAAGCGCGCGCGGTAAAGGTTTTTTTAATTGCGATTGAAGGAGGTAAATCATGAATACATTGAAGACAATGGTTCTGATGGTGTTCTTAACGGTGTTGTTAGTAGCTATAGGCGGAGCTGTAGGGGGCAGGACCGGAATGACCTTTGCCCTCATAATGGCTTTCGGAATGAACTTCATCTCCTATTGGTTCAGTGATAAAATTGTATTACGCATGTACAATGCGCAGGAAGTCACGGAATCTGAGGCGCCTGAGCTGTACGGCATAGTCAGAGGACTGGCGCAGAAGGCCGGACTGCCGATGCCGAAAGTCTACATAGTCGATGAAGACCAGCCTAACGCCTTTGCCACTGGAAGAAATCCTCAGCATGCGGCTGTTGCGGCAACTTCCGGCATAATGAGGATACTCTCGCGTGAAGAGCTCGAAGGAGTTTTGGGCCATGAACTTGCGCATGTAAAACACAGAGATATATTGATCAGCACGGTTGCAGCAACTATTGCCGGAGCAATTACCTATCTTGCTCAAATGGCACAATGGGCAATGATTTTTGGCGGAGGTCGCAGAGACGACGAGAACAGTAATCCCATTGCATCTATCGCTATGATGATTGTTGCTCCCATTGCGGCTATGCTGGTTCAGATGGCAATTTCCCGTTCGAGAGAGTTCAGTGCAGATGAAGGCGGTGCTGAAATAGCTGGTAACCCAATGTTTCTCGCTAATGCCTTAAAGAAGCTTGACCGCGCCTCTCATCAGATACCGATGGATGCAAACCCTGCTACAGCACATATGTTTATTGTTAATCCGCTTACGGGCGGCGGGCTTATGAAGCTCTTTAGCACTCACCCTCCGATGGAGGAGAGAATAGCCAGGCTGGAAGCCATGAGGGGAAGGATTTAGCAAGTGGCAAATATCAAACCACTGGTGGGCGTTATCATGGGAAGCGACAGCGATCTTCACATAATGGAGAAAGCTGCCGAAGTGCTGGCGGCTATGGGGGTGCCTTATGAGATAGATATCAGTTCGGCCCACAGGCTGCCGGATAAAACTGCGGAGTACGCAAGGTCAGCCAGGGGGCGCGGGCTTGAGGTGATAATAGCGGGAGCAGGCATGGCGGCGCATCTGGCAGGTGCAATAGCTGCGCATACAACCATTCCGGTTATTGGGGTTCCGCTGAAATCAGGCGCTTTAAGCGGCGTGGATGCCCTGTACTCGACCGTTCAGATGCCCCCAGGTATACCTGTCGCCGCAGTTGCAATTGACGGAGCGACAAACGCAGCTTATCTGGCGTGTTCGATACTCTCCATAAAATATCCGGAATATGCCAAAAGACTTGAAGATTATCGCGCTCATACGCGGGACAAACTCGAAAAAAAGTCGGCAAAACTCAAGCAGTAGGTTCTTCTTATAAATCTTTCGGCGGGCCTGTATCAAACGGATACAGGCCTGTTTTTGTAGATTTGCCGACAGACAGCTTATATAATATACAATTGAACTTTCCGGGAGGACCGCATGATGGATATTGTTATTCAGACCGATTTTAAAGACATCGAATTATTAAGGCGAGGGAAGGTGCGTGATGTTTATAATGTCGGAGAAAACCTGCTTATTGTCACAACCGACCGCGTGTCAGCGTTCGATGTTGTTTTACCTGTCGGCATACCTGGAAAGGGTAATGTCCTGACACAGATATCTATATTCTGGTTCATGCAGATGAGAGGGATCATCGATAATCATATCGTCGCTACTGATGTGAAGGATTATCCGGCGGAGCTAAGGAAATATTCGCACTTTCTCGAAGGCAGGAGCATGTTGGTTAGAAAAGCGACTCCACTCCCAATAGAGTGCATTGTCAGGGGATATTTGTCAGGATCGGGGTGGAAAGAATATCAGAATGGCGGCACTGTGTGCGGTATAAAATTGCCGGCTGGTTTAGTCGAATCCGCCCGGCTTGATGAGCCTATATTCACGCCGAGTACTAAGGCTGAAGAAGGGCACGATATCAATATCAGCTTTGATGAGACTAAGAAGATCGTCGGCGATACACGGGCCGAAAAAGCCAGGAGTATAGCTTTAGCTGTTTATAGAAAAGGACGTGAAATTGCAGAACAGAAAGGCATTATCATTGCTGACACGAAGATGGAGATGGGAATTTTCAACGGTAATATCATACTTATCGATGAACTTCTGACCCCGGATTCATCCCGCTTCTGGTCTGCCGAGACATATCAGCCGGGAAAGGGGCAGGACAGTTACGACAAGCAAATTGTCAGAGACTATTTGCTGACACTTGACTGGGATATGAAATACCCGGGGCCCAAATTGCCGGATGAGATTGTCAAGAAAACAGCAGCACGGTATCAGGAAATTCTTGCAATTTTGACAAAGCAGAATTAAATAGAATGGATAACTTTCAGAAGCTTGTTGATATAATGGTCCGCTTGCGGTCAGAGAACGGCTGTCCTTGGGATAAGGTTCAGACGGGCGAGACACTGAAACCGTATCTCATCGAAGAGACTTACGAACTCATTGAAGCCATAGACGAAAAAGACCCGGCCAAGATCAAGGAGGAACTCGGCGACCTTCTGCTTCAGATTGTTTTTCATGCGCAGATAGCGAAGGATCGAGGCGAATTCGACATCTACGATGTGATCGAAAAGATAAACGACAAGATGATTTCGCGTCATCCCCATGTTTTTGGAGATGCAAAATTCCATACGCCTGAGGAGGTGACCAGGCAGTGGCAGGAGCGCAAAAAGGAGGAAGGCAAACTAAAAGAATCTGCGCTTGAAGGAGTGCCTAAGGAATTGCCATCACTGTTGCGGGCGCATAGATTGCAATCCAGAGCTGCAAAGGTGGGTTTCGACTGGTCAAATATTGGTGATGTTTTCAAAAAGCTCGATGAGGAACTGAATGAGTTCAGAGAGGCAATCGAAAAGAAAGACAATAAGGGGATTGAGGATGAACTTGGGGACATCTTTTTTGTACTTGTAAATATATCGCGTTTTGTCGGGGTTAACGCAGAGGAGGCACTTAGGAAAACGATATCAAAATTTATATCGCGATTTCGCTATATAGAAATGAAGGCTGCCGGCAGG
>Ga0187785_10000015_pt1 | contig 72074 bp, 56 predicted proteins | sample 0815_BV2_4_20_MG_FD_132466 | JGI IMG/M metagenome (GOLD analysis project Ga0187785, IMG submission 132466) | Tropical peat soil microbial communities from peatlands in Department of Meta, Colombia - 0815_BV2_4_20_MG | ecosystem: Environmental > Terrestrial > Soil > Wetlands > Peat | place...
CAGCTTCGCGGGCGTCAGTAAAAAACATGCGGGTCTTGCAACAAAGATCCGTCAACAATTCGTCAGGCCTAAGGTGAAATCAGGGCGGCACTTTTTGTGAAGAATGTCCCCCCACTCTTACGTGTTTGGAAACGCATGCGTATTATTCTCGGTGCCGTGTAAATATAGTTGCCTAATGCAATTTATATGCCTTATAAGCGAAAATACGAAATTCGCATACAATATCAAGAAAACGGAAACCCTCAGGGTGTTTTTGGGAGTTCGGTCGTTCCTGCCGCGGCCGGCCGGTCGAGCGTTTTTTGCTCAAGATCGTTTTTTTCCGAACAAAAAAGGAGCAAAAAAAATTCACCGTATCTCGGACCGGCAAGCCTGACAGGTCGGGAAGCACTCAGGATTGAGCCCTGGCGGGCGGGCGAAAACGCGGCATGAACCGCACGCGGCGTATGGTCTCAACGGGCGTATTCTACGGCTCTTGCCTCTCGAATAACGACTATTTTTATCTGGCCGGGATAGGACAGTTCTTTCTCTATCTTCTTGCGGATATCCCTGGCAAGCAACGTTAGTCCGTCATCGTTGATATTCGAATTTTCGACAATGATGCGGATTTCCCGGCCTGCCTGTATCGCAAAGGACTTGCTCACACCCTTGAAAGAATCCGCGATCCGTTCGAGATCTTCCAGACGCTTGACGTAATTCTCAAGCATTTCCCGGCGAGCGCCCGGTCTTGCAGCAGACAGCGTATCAGCCGCCTGAACGAGGACTGCCAGCATGCTGGTGGGTTCTTCGTCACCGTGATGAGCCGCAATGGCATTGACGATGAGCGGGGATTCACCGTGTCTGCGGGCAATATCCGCTCCGATAATTGCGTGAGCTCCCTCTACCTCATGATCGATGGCTTTGCCGATATCGTGAAGAAGACCGGCTCTCTTGGCCTTTTTGGGATTCAAGCCGAGTTCGGCGGCCATGATTCCGCAGAGGAACGCGACTTCTATGGAATGCTGGTACACGTTCTGAGCGAAAGACGTTCTGTACTTGAGCTTACCCAAAAGCTTGATAAGTTCCGGATTGATGCCGTGGACTCCCACGTCGAAACTGGCCTGCTCGCCTGCCTCGACAATGGTCTCTTCCATTTCCTGGGTGACTTTTTTCACGACTTCTTCAATGCGCGCGGGGTGAATTCTGCCGTCGTTGATCAGTCTTTCCAGTGATAGTCGTGCGATCTCTCGCCTGATGGAGTTATAGCCCGAAAGAATAACGGCTTCCGGCGTGTCGTCTATGATGAGGTCTATTCCCGTCGCGGCTTCAATTGCGCGAATGTTGCGGCCTTCCCGGCCGATGATTCTGCCCTTCATCTCCTCATTCGGCAGATTTACTACGGAAACCGTTCGTTCGGCCACGTAATCCGCGGCATACCGGCCGATGGCAGTAGCAACGATTTCTTTGGCTTTCTTGTCCGCCTGCGAGTGGGTTTCTTCTTCGATCTGGCGTATTATTCTTGCGCTTTCGATCCGGGTTTCGTCTTCGACTTTCTGGAGGAGAATGTCTCTTGCGTCATTGGATGACAAACCGGCCAACTGTTCCAGTTTATCAAGTTGTTTCTTGACCAGGATATCCGCTTCCCGTTCTTTGTCTTTGGCTCGCTTGTGTCCTGCTTCAATGTCCTTTTCATGTTTGGCTAGGATAATTTCTTTGGACTCTTGCTGCGCGGCTTTTCGGTCCAGGTTTTCCTCTTTCTTGAGGAGTCTGGATTCCCGAGCTGAAAGTTCTGATCGCCGTTCTTTAATTTCGTTTTCGAGATCCGACCTGGCCAGAAAAAGTTTGTCTTTGGCCTCCAACAGGGCCTGTTTTTTTATGGTTTCCGCCTCTTTTTCGGCGGCTATCTTCAATTCCTCCGCTTGCGATTTGGCTGATTGTATCCGGCTCTTGTCCAGGATCCTGGCCGCGATGTACCCGCCAGCCAGTCCAACGATTATGGCGACAAGGGCAGGAACCACATGGAGAATCGATTCCACAACCCCTCCATCTCTATGTAATGACGGGAAGCGTGGGAAAAGCGGCAAAGCGCCAAACGATCGGAATGTAGTGATTCAGGGTAAAAAAACTTTGACTTCAACGAATGACCCGAGAAACTATATATATACCCCCATGTCCCGATCCAGAGCTTTTTTTCCGTCACATCCCGGTTGTAGGTAAATAAGAACAAACGATGGAGGTTAAGAGCGGATCCCCCGCGATAGCCGTGTGCGACAGAACTTTTGAACCTGGTTTCCCAGGTGGGACCCTAACGACTGCTTCAGGCTTCCTGCTTCGTTGGCAGGCATGCTCACCACAGCCGGGGGCGGACCCCATTTTTTGAGTGTTGGCTCAAAAAATTGCTGTCAATCACGAACCGCGCAGGGGAACCAGCCTGCTTATCAAATGGACCGATCAACGGCACTCAGCAGCTTCTCGGTTTTTTCCTCCAATTCTCGTATGATTTGTTCCTTGACCTGTTTATATTGAAACATCTCGTCTGTAATGTTCAGGAGTGTTAAGACGACCAGATCCTGGGTCGAAACGACACTCGTGTGTTGCTGAATGAGTTCGGCTCTTCCTTGAATGAATTCGGCCAGTTTTTCTATGTATTTCCTGTTGCCGTGTCCCTTGATGCTATACTCTCGGCCGAACAATCGCACTTTTACGGCCTCGGTCACGTTGTCCGAGTCGACGCCCGATTCCACTTCCTCATCCGCTTCACGATCTCTCAGGTGAACTGCTCCAGTTTTTCTATTATTCTGTCCAACTTGCCCTTAGCTGATTTGTGATCTTTTTGGAGCTTCTTGAGCGTGCGATCGAGTTCTCCGATCCTCCTGTCTCTTTTTTCCAGCTCCCGACCGAACCGTTCCTGTTCTTTCTTGGATTGATCGTTCTGCTCTATTAAATGCATGATCTTCTCTTCGAGAAGAGCAAGCTTGTCGGAATCCATGTGGGTCTCCTATGCGGTTTTTGAGATCCGCTTTAATTATATTTCTTTAGCAACATGTGTCAAGAAATATCTTGAAGGGAATTGGCCGTGAAACCAACCCGAATACAAAACGCGTATTGAACGAATCTGTCGGTATGATTCATTCACTCTTATTGAGAGGCGTGGTTACGATTCGGTATCTTTGTCCGTCAAATCGCGCAAGTCCACGACTTTTTGAATTTTTCTCTGAAAAGTATTGCGGCTCATACCCAACCATTTTGCCGCCTGCAGTTTATTTCCTCGACTCCGCTCCAGAACCTTTATGATAAGCCGCTTCTCTATTTCGCCCATGATGAGAGGGTGTATGCCCGTAATATGATTGTCCACGAGATATTCCACGAGCATGTCCAGTGAATCTCCAATGTTACTGCTCAAGACGGTTTTTGCTTTGCGTTCCCGACGCTCTTCTTCCTTCGCGTCGGAATCCGGACCGGGAATCAATTTATCCGATTTCATCAGATTGCGACCTTCCCAAAAAATTTCTGGACGTGATCGAGTACCGGCTCCGGATCGTCCAACCGAAAGACTGTGTGCCGGAACTCGCAACCGCCGGCGAAACCCTTGGAGTACCAAGCCAGATGCTTGCGCATTCGCCGCACTGCACCGATGGTTCCCCACCATTCCAGCATATACTGGAAATGCTCGCGGATGACCTCGGCGAAAGTGATTGCGCCCCCACAATGCAAGGGGCCGCCTGACAGTCGGCTCAGGATACGACCGGGAATCCAGGGTCTTCCCAATGCGCCCCTTCCTATCATCACACCGTCACATCCAGTTTTCTCGATCATTCCGACGGCATCTGTCACTTCGGCGATTCCCCCGTTCCCAATGACGGGAATCCGCACTGATTCCTTTACCTGTCTGATTATCTCCAGAGACGGGGGGCCGGAATGTCCGTTGGAACGGCTCCTGGAGTGAATCGTCAAGGCATCGGCCCCTTCGGACTCAATGATCCCGGCCAGTTCAGGTGCATTCTGTAAGCCGTCGTCCCAACCGGATCTAATTTTAACCGTCACCGGAATCGTTACCGCTCTTCGAACAGCTCGTACGATTCGGCCGGCGAGGACCGGATCCTTCATGAGAGCCGCTCCGCTGCCCTTGCTTACGACCTTTCTCACTGGGCAGCCCATATTCACATCCACCGCAGCTGCCCCCCTCTCCTGAACGGTTCTGGCCGCTTCGGCCATGACGCCAGGATTTTTCCCGGATATCTGAAACACCGTGGGTACCGTGTGTCCCGCCAGTTCCATGGTGCGAAAAGCGCTCCAGGCGATCGCCACACCGTTGGCACTGATCATTTCCGTCCATAGTGCGGATACCCCGAACTCCTGCACTACTCTCCGAAACGGGGTATCTGTTATGCCAGCCATGGGCGCGAGAAACACATTTCCTTCGAGATCAAGATTTCCTATCTTCATCAGGCGATGCCGACCCCTGTCCTTTTCTCAAGGGATAGACCTTTTGTCTGCTTCGGGAAACCGCCAGGCTCTGGGGCGGAACATCCTTCGTGATCGTGCTCCCTGCCCCGATCAGGCTGCCTTCCCCCACCTCCACGGGCGCGATGAATTGGACATCCGACCCCACGAAGCAGTGGTCGCCAATCACAGTGGGATGTTTTTTTACTCCGTCATAATTACAGGTTATCGTTCCGCAGCCAATGTTCACGTGTTTTCCTATGGTACTATCACCGAGGTACGTGAGATGAGACGCTTTTGAGCCATCTCCCACGACGCTTTTCTTGATTTCCACAAAATTCCCCACACGTGCATGTTTTCCGATTATGGTTCCCGGCCTCAGATGTGCCATGGGCCCAACCGTGGTTCCGTCCTCCACAATCGCCTCGTTCAGTCGGGAACCCTGAAGAATCTGGACCCCATCCCCGATTCTGCTGTTGATGATATACACGCCCGATTCTATGATGCACTCCCTGCCGACAGTCGTGTTTCCCGAAATGGAAACCACCGGATGCACAATGCTGTCCGGGCCTATTTCTACTCCCGAATCCACGTACACGGTGCCGGGGTCCAGCAAAGTCACGCCGGATTCCATCAGGTCCATGCGAGTTTTCTGCCAGATTGCCGCAGAAGCGAAGGCCAGTTCCCCTCGGGTGTTTATGCCCAGTCCTTCAAGACAATTTTGGAGTACGAAACAGTGGACCGGAACGGACTGCTGCACCGCAGCGGTAATGATATCAGTGAGATAATATTCCCCCTGGGCATTGTCGTTCCGGATCTGCGACAGTAAGGAAAAAAGGAGGTCCGATTTCGCAATATAGATGCCGGTGTTTATCTCGTGAACTTCTCGCTGGGTTTGTGTGGCGTCTTTTTCCTCTGCTATGCCCACGATGTGCCCATGCTCGTTTCTCAGAATTCTACCGTACCCGCAAGGATTCTCCACATTCGTGGTCATCACCGTCAAGGCGCTCTCGTTGTGCCGATGGAATCCCATGAAATCCCTGAGCGTCTCCGGGCGGATGAGCGGGATGTCTCCGCAGAGGATCAAAATATCGCCTGAAGAACTTCGCAACTGTTCCCGGGCTGCGGCCACGGCATGGCCGGTTCCCAATTGGGGCTCCTGGACGGCGAACTCCACACCTGAGCCGGTATAGTGGTTCATGACGTCCTGAGCCTGATGACCAACCACCAGGACGATTTTTTCCAGATCGCATGCGCGAACAGTGTCGATCACGTAGGAAAGCATGGGGCGGCCGGCTACGGGATGCAGGACCTTGCACAAGCACGATTTCATACGTGTGCCTTTTCCCGCGGCCAATATGATAGCTGCGAATCCTTGCATGACAGCTCGACCCAACCTATTCGATTCAGACGTAAAGTTATCTTTTTATGAATGTGGTGTCAAGGCGGTTTTGGCCACTGTTGATGCGGCCCGGCTTTGGTGGCATACTTCCGTTGTGCTGTCGCCCCAAAGTTGGTTCAGTTTCGGCCGGACGTACGGGAGTTTTCATGGACAACCGGATCAAAATAGCGGTACTGGGTTCAGCGTCGGTTCAGGCCGACGCTTCTTGCGAGCGTAAAGCGGAGTGCATCGGCGCAGAGATAGCTGCGAGAAAAGCAGTCGTACTGACCGGCGCTTGTCCCGGTTTACCCCAAGCTGCAGTTCAGGGTGCGAAATCCCTCGGAGGAATGACCATCGGGATCTCTCCCGCCATGAACAAAGAGGAGCATCGGTCCGCTTACGGGTATCCTGAAACGAGCGATGTGCTCCTGTTTACGGGAATGGGTACCAAGGGGCGAAATGTCATGCTCGTACGCAGTGCGGACGCGTGCATATTCGTTGGTGGACGCATCGGAACACTCAACGAGTTCACCATTGCGTACGACGAACTGAACGAAAAGTGTGCAATAGGCATTCTGACCGGGAGCGGCGGGTTTTCGGACGAATTCCTCAGGCTGGCGGAACTTTCGGAAAAACCTTGTCGCGCCCGCCTTGTAGTGGATTCCGATCCGGGGAGCCTTATAGACCGCGTTTTCACGGAAGGGTTTCGGTAAGAGAAGTTCGCCTTGAGAGCTGAATTTTCCTCAATTCAGCCGGAGACGCCACTGAATCCCTCCATAAAAATTCCTGTTTTTACAAGGGCATGGCATCACTTACTCCTTGACCCGTGTCTGAAAATCTGCTAAACACCAGTACGCTGCATATATGAAACCTCACACTTTTTACCAATAGAAATGGGGATGGGCATGAAAAACTTGAGTCCGATGGAGACCACAGGTGTATTCGTTCCGTCGAATTCCGCGGGTAACCCCGTATGCCGGCTGTCGGTTTTCAATACGTGCGGAACCGTTTCCGATAATAGTATCCAAAAGAACGTCTGGCGGCCGCACCGGCTCCTTCCGAACGGCAATTTACTGCATGGCCTGATATACACGATTGTGATTCTCGTGTGCATGAGTTTGGCCGTCTCCATTCCCACAATCGCCCTCGGCCAACAGCAGATTGCTCCGGAGTTGAAAGAGGCACTGGAATACCATAAGGCCGGCAAGCTCAAGGATGCGATAGAAGTTTACACCGAGTATCTCACGAAAAACCCGCGCTCCTTCGAAGCTCTGAACTGGCGAGGGATGGCTTACGAAGACCTCAACGAGCTGGACAAGGCGTTGGAAGACTATAACAAAGCGATAGAAATCAAGCCTGACTACGCTGACGCTTACAACAACAGGGGTGAGGTCTACAGAAAGGAAACGAAATTCAGGGAAGCCATCGGGGATTTTCGGAAAGCAGTCGAGTTGGATAAGAAATTTCCGGAAGCCCACTACAATATGGCCCTGGCTCTCGAGGCCCTAAAAAACAACGAAAGAGCGATCACCGAGTATAACGCATACCTGAAGTTGCAGCCTAATGCCACTGACAAGCAGCAGGTCACGGAAAAAATAGAAGCACTCCAGAAACTGGTGGCGGCATCGCCCGCACGGCCCTCTCCTGCCGGTGGTGAAAAGAAACCCGGGGAACGGCCGGGCGTCAAGAAAGCAGAAAAACCGGGGGTTCCAAAACCCGGGATCAAGGGGTCAGGGCAAGAACCCCAACCTGTCATACCGGGTCTGTCACCCGGATCGCTGGAGGCGATTCCCGGCTTGGGATTGCTCCTGGGACTCGGGATGTTCATTCTGATCCTGCCGCTGCTCCTCTATATATTCTATGTGGTAATGCTCTATCTCATCGCGAAGAAGACTGCTACGGAACCTGCCTGGTTTGCGTTCATACCGATAGCGAACGCCTATTTATCGGTCAAGATCTCAGGCAAACCCATATGGTGGCTGGCCCTTCTGTTGCTGCCCATTGTAGCCCCGGTTCTCGGATTCGTAGATCCGACAGTAGGTTCACTTTTCTCCGTTGCCGCATCTTTGGCTTCGCTGGTGGCCTGGTTCTTCATCAGTCTGGGAATTGCGGCCGCGCGGGGCAAGTCAATGGTCTGGGGCATCCTGTTGTTCCTGCCTTGCACAAGTCTGGTGGCGCTTGGCTATCTGGGACTATCCGAATAAGCGTGTCCCTTCATGCGGGAACCGGATTTTCCTTCCGAAGAGTTTGTCAGGGACAAGGTGCTCGCCCGGGAATTGCTTTTTTCCGGGGAGGACCTGGCCCGGCTGCATGACGAGGCTCCGGAAAATGGCGGTTTGAGGATATTCGAGTCCCGCAAAGCCGCATTCAGCGTACCGCTTTCCGACACTGATCTGTCCCGTTTTAATACCGTCGCGCTTGAAGTGTTGAACCTGTCCTCTACGCCGTTGCTTGCCGGAGTGCAACTGTCTCACATGCATCTCCCGGACGGACCGGAGCCCGCTCCCATCTCTTTTTCCGGAGGCAGGGAAGAGGTACCTGCCGCGGCTTCCGTGGAACTCAAATTTCCCATGGAATGTTTGGGAACATACGGCTCCCCCGACGGATGGAAGCAGGTCCGGGAAATGCAATTTTCCTTTTGCCGTGAAAAGGGCTATTCCGGGCCTAACGACATAAGACTTGTTGTGAGAGCCATTTATGGAGAATTTCGCCGAATTCCCGAAGGTCCGCGACTCACGACTGCCGGTCTGGCTCGCGTCCGGAAACCGGAATCAAGTCTTGGGTCGTATCATCGTTCTTCACAGGTCAGTCGAATTCCGAAGCCGATTGCTGAATTGATGCTCCTGGTTCCGCCTCCTCATCCGTATCCGAAAGAACCTGCCGAACACATCCTGGCCGGGAAGATCATGGGCCAAAGCCTGGGAAATGAAATCGACTGGTGGGCCGATCCGTTGGGGCATCAGGAATGGACCCATTTTCTCAATCGGCACCATTTCATGAGAGCGCTGGTTCTTGCTTACGTGCGTACAGGCTTCGATCGATATGCCGCCGAACTGGACAGGCTCATTGCGCGCTGGATTACGGGCAATCCGGTGCCTGTGGGTTCCAATGGGGGAGCCGGTCCGGCATGGGAGACATTGTCTGCCGCGTGGCGACTCAGGGAATGGCTGATGGTCGTTGAGCACGTCTGGTCGAGCACTGCCTTCAGGCAGTCCACTCGCCGCCAAATGCTGCGCTCCATCTGGGAACACGCAGCTACCCTTATGCACCACACAGGACATCCCAACAACTGGTTGATGGTAGAATCCGCATCCCTGGCCCTTGCGGGTCTGAGTTTTCCGGAGTTCAACGAATCCGGAGACTGGCTGGAAATCGGTATCCAAAGGTTGCAGACACAATTTTCTCGCCAGTTTTTCGGTGATGGCGTACATTTTGAAATTTCCCCCCTGTATCACGCCATTTGTTTCCACGCGTTGCTGGAAGTACGGATTGCCGCAGAACAACGGGGAGTAGGCCTGCCGGACGAATTCGGTCACCCACTGGAAGCGTGTGCGGATTATCTTGCTGCCCTGTGTCGGCCGGATTTCTCATGTCCATCCTTGAATGATTCCGGATCGGCATTTCAGGACTATCGAGCCCTTCTGCTTCTTGGGGCCGAGATCTTCCGGCGCCGCGATCTCGAGTGGCTCGGATCGAACGGCACAACCGGAGAGCAACCCCGGGACACAATAAAGCTTTTCCGCGACGCAGGCATCGCGGTAATGCGCTCGGATTATTCACCGGATGCCAACTTCCTGGTGTTCAGGGCGGGTCCCGCGGGCGCTTCCCACGTGCACGGAGATGCGTTGTCTCTAGATATTTCCGCTCTGGGCGCTCCCCGGCTTGTTGATCCGGGAATCACCACGTACGCTCCGGACAGATTGACGGAGCATTACCGGTCTGCTTCCGGCCACAGCACGATTCTTGTAAACGGTTCAGGCCGGACCCTGGACCGCATGAGTTTTCGAGAAAGGATACGACCCGCAGGGGAAGATCTATCTTGCGTCGTACGTGACGAAACGACCGCGATCACCGGAATGTGCCGGGGCCCTTGGAAAAATGCAGACGGAGTGGTTCTTTTCAGGACGGTTCATTTTGTACGAGGGCGTTACTGGATCATTCAGGACACGGCTTCCGGGATCGGCGAGCACGAGATCAGCGTATGCTGGCAGTTTGCCCCGGGACGGGTGGAAATGGACCTGAGCACTTTCGGCGCCCGGTTTTTCGATATGAACGGAGCAAGTCTGGAAATCATCCCTTTGTTGGATTCTCACAGACCGGAAATAGAAGTTTTTACGGGATCGTTCCGACCACCTCGGGGCTGGGTGTCCGTAAACGGATTGGATATGCCGGCAACCTCCTGCGCATACCACTTCAACGCGAAGCTGCCCATCGGCCTCGTCTGGCTTCTCATGCCTTTCTCGGGAGGTCCTGCCTGCGGTGTGGAAGCGAAGCTAGCACGCGAAGAGACAGGATCCTCAGCGGTTGAGGTCCGCTTTCCCGACGGTCGAGCGGAAAGATGCGCCTTGATGCACTGATAATGGAGATCGGTAAGTAGCCAAACCCTTACGGATGGGAAAAGGATGTCATTGCGAGCGTAGCGAAGCAATCTTCTCCTTTGAGTGCCGAGATTGCTTCGTCGTTTCACTCCTCGCAATGACAGTGGTTAGGCACTTCCCTCGAATAACTGAATGATTACATGGATAGGTTCGGAAATTCAGGTCCCAACTTTTGCATGGCCGGTTGCGTTCTCCACTCTTATACGAATGCGTTGTCAAGTAAGTGAAATCGGGAAGGAACTTCTTGTAAGACGTTCCTCCCCGAACCCCACCTCACAAACTGTTAGCACTCGCCGGCATCTGCAATTCCGCTGAGGAAATGCAGATGCCGACGCACGATAGAAGTTTCCGGGAGAGGGTTTGGGCGGGACACTCTTTGCAAAGAGGGTCCCCCCAATCTTACTTTTTTGAAAGCGCATTCGTATTAAAGTGTGGCAATGAGCACTGCCACAATTCCCACCAGGGGAATGGCGCAACAAAAAATCGCAGGCAGAAAGACAGCAGTCGCCGCCCTGGCCGTAGTAATCCCCTGAACTTCGCGCAGCCCCACTACCGTGAGATAAATCTTCCAAAAAAGTTTCACGATTCCGCCGATAACAGGAAGCGCATTGAAGATCTCCACGCCTGATGCATAGCACACCACTCTGAATGTGGCCTCAAAATCTTCACGCGCTCCTCCCACCAGGAACAGGCTGACGTGGAGAACCACCGCCCATACGATGATGCTGATAAATACCAGCAATGGAACCAGCAGGCCGAGCAAAACAGCGGATCCTCCGGACGCGGATAACATAACCGGCACAGTGCTTCCCAGCACCACGGACCACAAGAAATTCACGATGCTTCCCAACATTTCCAATATGAGCCCGTATAGCAGCGGCACAAAAAGACTTCCCTGGCGGGGGAGCGTCGCAAAGAACTGCCTGGGCGAAAAAACGCTCAGTTTGACCGTCTGAACCATTCCCTCCCAAAAACCGATGTGTTCCTGGTCTTCCCATGGGCAATATTCGGATCGAGGGGAGGGAGACCCCGGTTCGGCTGCGACACTCTCGTTGGCCATGTCGTGATCGGCGTTTTTTTTCTCAGGTTCCGGTGCATTCCCGCAAAATGGGCACGTGTTCCTGTCTGCAGATTCAGTATATTCCCGCTCACAGTGGGGACATTTCACGACATTCTCCTTTCACGCGTGGAAGGAATCTCGCCCATGACGGCTATGCATCAAAAAGAAGGACAATTGTTCAATGAGCGGAGTATGTCAAGTCGCCAAGTTCAGTTTTCCATATTGCTCTTTGTGGCGAATCGAGTCAAGAAAAGCCCATCGTCGCTATGTGGGGAACGCGGAAGACAAGAGGAGCGCGGCGGTCCTGTACAATCTCATTCCATTTCACTTTCAAACACGTGAAATCGGGGAAGCACTTCTTGTAAGAAGTTCCTCTTCCAAACCCACCTCAAGAACGTGTAATACGGATTCGCTTTTTTACAGGTAACTCGATTCTGGGCACAGGCTGGGGACACTCCTTCGCTGCGGACGACGCAGAGCCGTCTCATCACTTCGCTCAGGACAGCCCCCAGCCCGGCAATCTTATAAATCTTGTGGCGAATGCGTATGACACATACCCGGGAATTCCGAACGGAACATCAATTCAGCGGCTTTTGAGAATAGCGACGACTTCCTCGCGGTCGCCTTCCGATGCAATCGTCAATGCCGTCTTTCCCTCCCAATCTTCTACGCTCTGGTCCGCTCCGCGGGAAACCAGCAATTTCACTACTGATGTGTGACCGTTTTGCGCGGCCACGATCAGAGGCGTCCTGCGCTGTGCATTTTTCGCATTTATGTCAGCATCCTTGGACGCGAGGAGTTTTACCACCTCCGGATGGCCTCCAGCTGCAGCAAGGATCAGGGCCGTGTCGCCTTCCTTGTCCGCAGCCTGCACATCCGCGGCGCCAGCCACCAGCTGTCTCACGCTTTCCACGTGGCCGTTCTTTGCGGCAGAGAGCAACGCACTCATGCCGAAGCCGTTCCTCGCGTTCACGTGAGGATTCTTTGACAGCAGCAATTTTACCGAATCCGATTTTCCCTTTGCAGAACATAGTATGAGAGCAGTGTTCCCGTCCTTGTCCGGCCTGTTAACATCCGCCCCGGCAGACAAGAGGAGGCTCGCCACGTCCGTGTGGCCGTTCTGTGCTGCTGCTGCCAGGGGCGTGGTTCCTTCGTCCGTGACTGCATGGACGTTGGCGCCCTTGCCCAGCAGGAATTTCACGATGTCCTTGTTTCCCAGGTAGGACGCCAGAATCAGCGGCGTATCCCCTGCGGTGGTGCGGCATTCCATATGACCCTGATGTTCCGACAGTTCGCTCAGGCTCTTCAGATCGCCACGCAGAACGCCAAGCACGAGTCTGCGATCCTGAATGTCTGCATGTTGCAATTTCACACCGCCGGTTTTCACTATGAGCAGTTTTACGACATCCGAATGACCCGCACGTACTGCCACGTTAAGAGCTTCCTCCGCATTGAGTTCCTCGGATTTGAGGTTCTCTCCCCATTTCAGCAGCAACTTTACCGTGTCCGCACGGCCGTCAGCCGCAGCGAGACTCAATGCCGTGTCCCCGGAATTCGTTCGAGCTTTCAGATCCGCAGCCTCCTGGAGCAGCATCTCCGCCACTTTTGTGTGACCATTGGCGGCCGCGAGAGCGAGGGAAGTCATTCCCTCGGAATTCTTGTGGTTCACGTTGGCTCCCGCGGCGAGAAGGAGCTGTACGATATCCGCATACCCCTTCTCGGATGCGGCAGACAATGCTGTAGCCCGCGTATGATTCGTCGCGTCCACGTTCGCTCGCTTTTCCAGGAGCGCCTTTACCATGCCCGCATGGCCTGCGACAGCGGCTAGAATGAGTGGAGTATTGTTGCTCTCGTCTCGGGTCTCTATATCGGTCCTGGGGAGGAGTTGCTCGAACACCTCTGTCTTGCCCGTTTCCACAGCTTTCAGGAAGCGCCGCTTCAATTCCGCCTGAGGAACCCGGGGGCCGACAAAAGAAAGGGGGAACGCGCCTACGATCTTCCCTTCAAATTGCGGGTGCTGATGACCGGCTGTTTCGTCTTTTGTTTTCGCGTAGGCGTATTCGTAGGCCTCGTTGAGGGTAACCATCCCATCCTTGTCTTTGTCCGCCTTTCCTTTCAGGCCCTCGAGTAAGTTGTTCGTGAACACACTATTTTTCGCATTAGGGGCTTCCCATGAGAGCTGTTCGGGTTTGGCGGACGTGATGATCGCCCTACCTGACGAATTTCGGACTTCCTGAAGGAAGGAGTCCATGGATGGCAAAGACTTGGACTTCATGGGAGAAAATCCACCGGCATAGCATGCGTCTGCTATGATGAGCACCCTCTCTGCATTGACTCCCTTGAGAAATTCCAGACCAGTCATTTTCACGCCTGTGGTGCCGATGAACTCGGGTTCGACGTCATAAGGAAGAAAAAGGAATTCGGATGGCCTGATGGGATCGAACGCTCCATGACCGCTGAAAAAAAGTATGACCGTATCGTCCTTTCCTGCTTTGGGCAGGGTGTAATACAGGTGCTTTTCCACTTCTGATTTTGTCGCTTTTTCATTGAGCAAGTACGTAACGCGGGTTTCTTTGAAGACTTCATTTTGAGCTTTGAGAAAATCTCCAAACGCACGAGCGTCTTTGTCTGAAAGCTCCAGTTTCGGAATTTTGCCGTCCCGATACTTGGACACGCCGACCACTAGGGCGTACAAATCGCCGGTTTTCAAAGGAGGCGCTGTCGCCGTTTGCTGCGGCGCCTCCGTTCCCGCGTTCGTCTGAGCCGATTCAGCCGTCGCCGGAAAACCGGAGACGATCACAACTGAGGCGAGAAGGAGATGAATACATGCCCGGAGCATCTTCATTCCGGCCTGCTTCACTTTCGTTTTTGAGGGGAAAACGCTGCGCGTGAACATGGATACATTCTCCATAATGGGATAGTGACGAAGTCTATGACCGAATTCTTGACAGGAATCAAGATGTCTCACGTCAAATGCGGGACGGATGGACCGCGGGACGCGGCAATTTTAGATTTTGACAACCCATTTCACCGTGAGTTCCTCCTGCTCGTACGGACAGAGAAAAGTTATAGCAGTGTTTGAAAATTCTGCCGGATTCGCTCATAATTCTGGCCTGTATTCCGACGATCCAATTGTGTCATTGCGAGGAGTGCAACGACGAAGCAATCTCATGTTGGCTAATTGGAGATTGCTTCGGGCTTCGCCCTCGCAATAACAGTCTTCCGTTCTTCTTGCGTCACCAAGACCGACAGTACTTTTGAAAATTCCTATATTTCTTGGAAAATCGGGCCAACCGGACCCGAAGATTCTATCTTCAAGAATATTCGGCCGACTCATACGCATTCGCCACAAGATGTATAAGATTCCGGGGCTGGGGCCTCTCCTGAGCGAAGTGATGAGACGGCTCTGCGTCGTCCGCAGCGAAGGAGTGCCCCCAGCCTGTGCACAGAGTTACCTGTAAAAAAGCAAATCCGTATCAATCGCTCTGTTCACCTGTGCGTCTTTGCATTATGATTCGCGTATGGCAAGACCCAAGGAATCGGGAGCAGTCATAAAACCGCGCGGAACAACGATTCCCGTTGCCCTGGTGTATCCGAACGAATACCGGCTTGGGATGGGAAATCTCGGCTTTCAATTCCTGTATCACCGTCTGAACTCGCATCCTCTCCTCTCGGCAGAACGGTTCTTCTTCTCGTGCTCTTCCTGGACAAAGCAAACCAAGAGCATGCCTGTTTCGGAAGAAACGGGACGCCCCCTTTCGGAATTTGCCGTCATCGCGTTCAGCGTGCCTTTCGAAAGCGACTATCCGGCAATTCCCGCTGCGCTCATGGCTGCCGGCGTCCCGCCTCGTGCACGGGACAGAAGATCGGTCCACCCCCTGGTCATTGCTGGAGGAGTTTCCGTGTCCATGAACCCGGAGCCTATCGCCGAATTCCTTGATATCGCCTACATCGGTGAACTCGAGGACTCGGATGAATCGGCGCCTGGACTTCTCTCCACGCTCGCACAGGCGTGGTCCGTTTCAGCCGCAACCAGAAGAGATCCTCAATCGGTCGCCGAGCTGTTCAGCCATGTTCCCGGTGTGTACATTCCGTCCGCATACAGTTTCGATTTTGGCGAACAAGGTGTTATCTCACGCATCCGCGTGAAGCCCGGTTTTCCGGAGCGCATCCAGGCGGTGAAACGGCGTGCCAAGGAATCCCCCGTTCCGGTTTCTGTCCTGTTCACGCCTGAAGCAGAATTCGGGGAAAGCCTTTTGGTGGAAACGAACCGCGGATGCGGACGTGGATGCCGATTCTGCGCTGCAGGCTGGATTCATTTTCCCGTGAGACACGCGGAGTATGGCAGTTTTCGCGACGATGTGGATCGTGCCCTGGCATCCGGGAGAACTGTGGGACTGGTGGGCAGCGATCTTGCGGGTCATCCGGATCTGGAGGACATCCTCACGGATATTGTGACGCGCGGGGGCACTTTTTCGCTGTCATCCATTCGTCCGGAAGGATTGACCCCGAAGATTGTGGAACTCATGGCTGCAACCGGCCAGAAAACCGCGACCCTCGCCCCTGAAGTGGCCACGCTCCGCATGAAGAGGGTCATCGGAAAAAACATAGCAAACGAGCGGTTTTACGACCTTGTGGAAATGCTGGTGGCTGGTGGCATTCCCAACATCAGATTCTATTTCATGATCGGCCTGCCCACGGAAACGGATGAGGATGCGGCCGGAATCGTCGATTTCGTAATCGAGGCTCGGCGATTGTTCGTCGACGCGTCGCGTCCCGTTCGCCGCATCGGACGCTTGGGGGTCCAGGTGAATCCCTTCGTGCCTAAACCGTGGACTCCTTTCCAATGGGCCGGGATGGCGTCGGCTCGAGAACTGGGACACCGCATGAGGATCATCCATGATGGTCTGCTGAAACACCCGAACGTCCTTGTCCGGATGGAATCCCACAAGCAAGCGGCAATTCAAGCATTCCTGTCGCGGGGTGACAGAAGGATCTCAGGAGCCATTCTCGCTGCGGCGAATCAGGCTGGACGATGGTCCGGCGTACTCAAGAAGGAAGGCATCGATCCTGATTTTTACGTGCTCAGAAAACGGACGGAAAATGAGATATTTCCGTGGGACCTGACGGACCACGGCGTAAAAAAGGAAAATCTCTATAAATTATTCGTCAACGCGATACATACGTAGCGGGTAAGCATTCACTTACTCGGGGGAAGTGCCTGACCTCTATGATTGCCAGGAATGAGAAAAGACAAAGCACTTTCGTTACTTAAAGGCGGAGATTGCTTCGCTGTGCTCGCAATGACAGCCTTTGCCCACCCGTAACTAATACCATGTGGTTTTCATATACGCGAAATCAGAGAGGCACTTCTTTAAGTATCGCCTCCCCGAACCCCAACTCAGGAACCGTTGATTTGCCCCAATCATGCGTTGTTGGCCATCAAATGGTCAACCAGCCGAACAAGCATGTGCGGGCCTTTGACCTCTGTCTCGAACAACGGCACAACGGCCCGAACTTGTTGATCAAAAAGTTTCCAGACCTGCTCCATGTGCTCGTTCTGCATTTGAACGCGATTGCGGACGAATTCAGCCGATTCCTCAGACAACTGGTTTTGGGGAATGAGACCGTTTACCACGACTCCGCCCACGGGAATGCCGAATTCATAAAACCAGTTGATAAACCTGGTGATTACCGCAATGGGCAGACTTTCCGGCAGGGTAACAAAAAAGAACGCGGTAAGTTCCTCGTCGGTCAACAGATCTTTCGCATGGGCCATACGTTCCTTGAAGCCGAGAAGATAATCGAGGAGGGGGTCCTTTTCCTCCTTTTTTGAAAACGAAAGCATCTCACGCAGGGATTTAGCCTCCTCACGACTCTTGAGCATCTTTTCCACCCACAGGCCGTACACTTTGGACATGCCCAGAAGCCGCCGTGCGTTCGCTGTAGGGGCGGTGTCGAAAACGTAGAAATCGTATTCGTCCTTGAACATGAGATCCATCATGTTTTCGAACATGGCCGATTCTTCGAAAGCCGGGTTCATGGTCGCGGATTCGATGAATTCCTCAGCCCTGGTGGTGATGTCCGCAAATTTCAGGAACCAGTTGATCTTTTCTCTAATTTCTCTCTTGGAACGTTCGATCGTCTCCCGCGTGTCGATTTCGAAAGCGTGGCATTTTTCTTCGTCGCACACTACCACCGGCCTGCCGAAAACGTTTTGTTCGAAGAGATTTGAAAGACTGTGGACGGGATTAGTGGAAGCAAGCAGCGTTCTCTTACCCTGTTTCGCGGACCAGAGCGCCGCGGCTCCGGCCATAACTGTTTTTCCCACTCCGCCCTTCCCACCGAAGAATATGTATTTCAGCTTAGGATGATTCCTTAAATATTGCTGCATATTGACGGTTATGGTGTTCACTGGATACCCCCTGACGAGCGCTTTCAGAAATCTCCGAACATGGCTTTGGCCATCTTCTCGATCATAGGCAGACCGGTGACGTCTCGTTCCATTTCCGGTACTGACGCAAGGATCTGGCCTGCGAAGTCCTGTTCTATTACTCCCAGGTACTTCTCCTGCATCGTGAAGCGGTTTTTCAGGTATTCGGGAATATTCTGGCTTTTCAGATCCTGAGGCAACACGCGGTTGACAATGTACCCGCTCAAAGGAACATCGAATTTTGAAAAAAGTTCGGCTGCCTTTGCAGTGTCCTTGATTACCATCTCTTCGGGGGTCACCACGAAAAAGAAGGCGGTCTTGGCCTTATCCGTCAAAATGCTGGATGATTTGTTGATTCGGTCCTTGATGTAGAGCAGTTCATTAAGAATCGCATCTTCATCGAGCTCTTTTTCCCGGCGCATGACTGCTGCGACCTGGTCATACTCCCGCATCTGTTCGCGTAAATGTGTGATCTTGTCGATCCACGCGTCGTAGACGGAAGCCATGCTCAAGTAATACAGAGCGTGTCCCAGTGGAACGAGGTCATAGATGTAGTAATCGTACCCGCCCCTGATGACGATGTCCACCACCTCGTCGAAAATGGCGCTCTCTTCCATGGCGGGCTCGGCCGCGGCCGCCTGGATATAACTCTCGATCTCGTCCGGAATCTTTTCCATCCCGTACATATCCAGGATCTTCTGACGAATTTCGTGTTGATACTCTTTGATGCGGTGATCCGCGTCTATTTCTTGAGCGTACAGATTCGGCATGATTTCAGTCGGTCCTTTGCCGAAGATGTCCCGCTGAAAGATGTCCGTGAGGGAAGCCTGGGGATCGACGGAAAATACAAGCACCTTCTTGCCTTTTTTCGCCAGGTAGTAGGATGCGGCGGCTGAAAAGGTAGTTTTCCCTAATCCGCCCTTGCCGCCAAACATAATGTAACGTCGATCAGGATACATATCGAATATATTGGCTAAAGACATGCAGGTCGGCTCCTTTGTGGCGTGTTCGGCGAAGGCCCTTTTCCGGGCGGCGAACGCGATGGCTCCGCCCGACGAGGAACTCTTCCAACATATCCGGGGAAAACTCGTCAGAAGATTTCCCCGGAGCCAATTCGGCCTCTTCTTATGCGAGAGCGTCCGTGAGATCTTTTTCTCTCAGCATTCTGCGCTTCCATGTGGAAATCTGCGGAACCACGTAAGGAAGCAGTCTGAGAGAGTAATAGGGCGGCAGAATAGGAACGCCGAGCATATCGCCCATGGTAATCAGGATGAACAGATGTTCCATACTTGCTCTGGTTTTGAGTGCAAAACGGGCGGAATCATGAGCGGCTACTCCATAAACGAATTCTTTAACCGCTTGAAAGAAACCGCCTTTCTTTTCCTTTTCGGACATGACCATGCTCCTTCAGAGGGCAATGTCAGTCAGCACGGCGTTTACGCACGTGAAGCGACAGGTTGAGCCGTTATTCCCCGGTACCGCCGAAACGCTTTCCATCCTTCTGCTGCCAGGATTAGCGCCGCTACCACCAGGAATATGGCCACGACTCCCATAATCGTGTTGCCGATGACTCCTTCCAGACCTTTCGCTTTATATAGAGCTGCGTAACCTACCAGCACCTTGTTGTACAATAGGTCGTACGAGGTGTACATCAGAGCGGCGATCGTGGTGATGAACATGAAAATCATGGGAAAGAATGTCCACTTGGCGGGTTTTCCCTGAGACATTAACCATGCGGTGACGAGCATCAACGCCAGGGACGCCATCAACTGGTTTGCTCCGCCGAAAAGCACCCACAGGTATTGCCACCAGCCCATATGCACGAGAATAAATCCCAGTATACTCGCTACAATGGTCCCTATATGAACATTCTTGAATATTGGACTGACGTCGCTCAGGAGTTCCGATGTCGCGACCCTCATGAATCGTACGACCAACTGCATAATGGTAATAGCCAGGACGATCATCATAACGCTGCCGTAGTTCTTGCCGAGGCTCAGGGGCATGCCCAAAGCGTTGAGAAACTGCGCCACTCCGGCTGCGAAGACCCCGCCCGGACCTTTAACCACGGCTTCTTGATACGCTGCGGCAGAGGTGAAGATCGTTCCGGCAATGATGAGTGCAAACAGAGCCAACATCATTTCCAGGAACATGATGCCCGCACCCACCGGCCTTGCATCCAGCTCGTTCTCAAGCTGGCGTGCGGTTCCGGAGCTGGAAACGATACTGTGCCAGCCGGATATGGCTCCGCAGGCTATCGTCACGAACATGATCGGCCAAACCGGGCCGATGGGTATCGTAAACTGCGTGAACGCCGGTAGGGAGAAATCCGGGTGAAGAATGAAGACTCCGATTATCCCGAAGAACAGCCCAAGAAAAACGATATACGCCGCTACATAATTGATCGGCAGCGCGAATCTCCAGATGGGCAATACTGATGCGAAATAGCAGAAGACAAAAGCAGCCACTGCCCAAAGGACTCTGCTGTTGGACAAGTCAACGCCGAGCAAGTAGTCTGACGGCAGATAGGTCCCCAGAAAGATTCCCGTCATGGCGATGGCCACTGTGACTACCGTGGTCACGATAATGTCCACCTTCCATCGATAGATCATCTGACCGGCCAAGACTCCGCCGATTGTCAGAAACAGCCATGCCATGGGGGAGCCTTTCAGGCCGACTGCGGTGTTTACCACCACGGCTCCGAAAGCCCCCACGATAAGCAGCAGGTAAAAATAAATGAATGATAGAAGTATCACCCTGGCTTTCGGCGATATGAGCCTGTGACTCAATCCCCCGAAAGATGCTCCCTCATTTCTCATGGCTATGACTGCACTGGAATAATCGTGAACCCATCCTATGAAGAACGTCCCGAGGAGGATCCAGACGACTGCGGGCAACCATCCCCATTGTATCGCGATAATTGGGCCGATGATGGGGCCGGCTCCCGCTATCGACTTGAACTGGTATCCGTAGAGGATGTTCTTGCTTGTAGGCATGAACTCCACGCCGTCCATGTACATTTTGGCGGGAGTCGCCCTCTTCGGGTCTGTCTGAATGATTTTGGAATCGATGTATTTGGCATACACGCGATATCCGACGAAGGCAACGATGAATCCGATGATGAGAACCACGATTGAATTCATGATCCGGCCCCCTCCCCCGTTCGGTTTCGTTCGGTCGGTGACGGTTCGACCAAAAATAATGTCACGAATCCCCCGAAGAGATTCCGCACTTCCGACCGACTCCGTCACCACACAATGAATGCGCTTGTTGTACTTGGAGGGGTTTCAGCTCCGAACACCGTAGTCTGAAACCCGTTAGCCCGCGTTCGCCCGACCGCGGAAGATCCCAAAGACGAGGCAATCGAAACCTACTAAAGAAAAGCAATCAAAGCATAGCAGACCGTAGAATGAAGGTCCAGGATTATTTCACGGTATCCATCGGTTACGGGTGAAGAAAAGGCTGCCGTTGCCAACACAGCGAAGCAATCTTTGTCCTTGAACATCGAGATTGGTTCGTCGTGTCACTCCTGACAATAACACGGAAACCATAGTTCTCTTGCGAGACACGAGAGTTCCGTCCCTCAAAAAACTTACCTAACCGGCCATCCGTACCTCTCCCGAAGTTTTCATTGAGCAGTGGAGCCCGGCTTTGTCATTGCGAGCGCAGCGAAGCAATCTCGCGTAGTTGCAATATATGGGCGGAGATTGGTTCGTCGCGTCGCTCCTCGCAATGACAGTGATTCGCCTGCTGGCCAGATCAGTGAAAGCTATTTACGGGGACACCATACGAGAGTCAGTAGAAGAAGAGTCCAAGAGCTCTGACCAATACGAAACCGAAAATGCAGGCCGAAATCGCGTGGGGAATGAATTCCAGGAGTGATGAGGGTAATCGGCGGTTTTTTCCGGTACTGAGCCTGTACGCAAGCACAAGCGTTCCGATGATGCCTAATCCGATGAGGAGTTTCTGAATAAAAAAGGTCAACGACGGGGGAACAGTAATAACGAGTTGCCTGAAAATTTCAAATCTGAAAGCCTCCCACAGCATGATCGGGAAATACACGCCCAGATTGATCAAATAATACAAATGAAAGGCCATATATGCCGTCAATACGAGGGGAAGGAGCGCCAGTCCGTAACGAGCGAAGTTCTCCTTTACCGTTTCTTTTGATAAACGGGTCGAAATGGTGGAGGCCGCGAGAATCAGCACATTGGTTACCGATACCACCAGGAAAAAGAATGCGGTGAACTGAAGGAGCGGGGGGAGAAAATCCATGTTGCGGGACCACATGTCGTAAAATGCAGTCTTGTACAAGAGATCGCTCAAGAGTCCCCCGTACATGCTTATGACCAGCATGGCTGTCACTGCGCCGGCCTGCCTGATTTCCCATATTTCTCGTCCCGGAACCCTGAGATTCAGGTTTATCGCACCGTGAGGACAATTCTTTACGCAGGATGCGCAGATCTTGCAAAACCTGTTGCTGCGCAAGGTGGGCATCATTTGACCGAACGGACATCCCGGGCGGTCTTTCGTGCCGGTAAAACACTCGTTGGACGTGCACTGAGATGCGCACACATTGCGGTCTGCTCGCAGCTCGAAAGGAGACGTCTTTGAAAATACTCCCATCATCCCGCCCAACGGACACAAGTATCTGCACCACGATTGTTTTTCGAACAAAACCGAAACGATAACCGCGAGAAACAATATGCTCATAAGAAGCAAACCAGTATTGAAGGGAGAATTCCTGATATCCGTTGCCGTTTCCAGCCAGATGATGAACAGAGCGGAACCGGCGATGATCCAGTCGCTGTTTTGTTTCAAAAATGGAGGTAGCGGAATTTCCAGGGAAACGATCCTTTTTGCCAAATGACTGAGAGTGCCCATCGGGCAAAGAGAACACCAGAAGCGAGCCCAGATGAACGATCCGAAAATCATCGTGGGCCATCCTACAGCCCAACTGAAAAGACCTCCCATATTGACCTTCGGGTCCGCCGGTCCAAGAAAAAGCAAGACGAGGAGTATAAAGAAAAATGGAGCAGCCGCACTCTGAAATATCGCGGGAAAAAGCGGGCTCTTGAGAGCTGCCTGAAGGGCCGGCACTCTCAGGAGGTTTATCTTGCCTTCTCCTTCAATCCGTCTGAGATCGAAATATATGTCCTGGGGTTTGAGCACTCCGTCTTCGGCCAGCATCACCGCTCTTTTTAGGGTGGTCGCCAATTCACGATCGTTACCGGGCCAGGAATAGGTGACCAATTGTTTGATGGTCATCTTGGGGAGCTGGCTGATTTCTTTGTGAAGCTCCTGGCAGTACTTGTTCACGTAATGTCTGACGAGTGTGGGTATTTCTTTTCTGCGTTTCCTCAAGGGGGGAATATCGAGAGAATGGTCCAGCAGCCAATGCAGGAGCGGATGTTTCTCTGCCGAGATTTCCGATGCATCCAGATTCGTGGTTCCTATAAGCCTGAAGTCAGCCGTCTGCTCGGTTTCCGAACCAACTCGCCGGAATGTCCCCGTCTGGAGTGTCTCCAGGAGCTTTAGCTGCATTGCGGCAGTGAGCTGTTCTATGCCCCTGACCACCAGAGTGCCTTCTTCCGTGAGTTCAAGGTATCCCGGGGTCTCGATTGTACCTGCTTCGGAGTTCCTGTGTTCCGATCCGAAGAACAACTTTGTCTGTTCTTCCGTGAGATCGGTGGGTCTGTCCGGAATTTCGCAGTAATCACCCGTTATCCCCGCATCGGCCAATGGTCTGAGCAGATCCAGACACAGGAAGATCCTCTTGCCGTGAGGGCTCATCTCGAATATGGCATGAGCCATGAATTCCTTGCCCACTCCTGTTTCGCCCGTGACCAGAATGGGCCCTTGCGACTGGGCGAGGGCCTCCAACTTGCGGCTCATTCTGCGTCGAACCGTCTCGCTGACGAAATAATCGGGGAACAGGTGGTCCTGACGGCTGATGAGGTTCTGCAGAGCCCTCTTCTTACGGATATATTTATAGACGCTATTGTCGAGTTTGATGACCTTGCGGGCAAGAATCCGCAATACGTTGATGGAGGCATCTGGATGAGTTCGGAGAATCTGTTCGAATGCATCGGCCGGGATTTCCAGCACCTGACAGGACCCTTCGGCCACGACTTCCGAATTCAACGGCGACGCTTTACCGGTCAGGTAGCTGATTTCACCTATGAGATCCCCTGGAAGAATCGTTTCTATGGGGACATCCAGGCCTTCTTTCTCGTGTCTGATGACGACGGCCCTGCCGGACAGGAGGAAACGTATCCGATCGCCTCGATCGCCGGGATCCACGATGACCGCGGCCGCGGGGTAGTCCTTGACCGTACCTTCATCCCATATGGACTGGCGAAGCTGTTCGTCCAGGCCGCGGAAAGGGTCGAGTTGAAGCGGAGGCGCGGTCTGTAGTGGGGTGGGGTTCGGCATATCTCAGTCGCTCGATTTTCAGGTGCTATTATTATAACACGTGCAACGCAAATTTGCCGGGTGTATTCGGAGCAAAGGAACAATTCCTTGCTGTATTGCTGCGCATTGAACATGGCGCTTTCCGTCCTCAGTCAGCCAGGTTGTCCTCGCAGCGCAGTAACGCAGGCCGTCCGAAGCGAAGGGGACTCTTGGCTGGCATACACATTCATAATGCGCAGCACTCTCATATGTTACTTTTTTTCGGTCCGACATCCCGGGGTCCCCTACAAGGTCACGTCTTATACCGATGCGCTTTCAAAAGAGTAACATTGAAAGGCTGGTTCACGGCCTGTCCTGCCAGATCTCCTTGCTACGAACGGCGCGGCCTGACTTTGCTTCGGAGACCCGCCAGGACAGGCTTCATCCATCGTCACTTGTCTGATCGCACATTGGTATTATCCATCGCAGTCGATTGAAGCATTGAGGAGGAAGCCTTCGCGATGACGCCATGGGCCTCGGTGGCGGAGTGCTGTCCTGTTCGGCGTTCTGAAAAGCACTTTTTTTCTTTCTCCTAGCCCGACTTGATATATAGTGCTGATGATAGCCGCGGGCAGGAGAAACTGTATGGCCGCCAGACGGGTTCGTGCGAAGGAAGTCCTGCAAGACATCAGATCCGGCATGGACGATCCCGCACTCATGGAAAAATATCATCTCACACCACAGGGTCTTCAAAAACTATTCAAAGATCTTGTGGGAGCCGGGTTGTGGCCGGAACGGCGTCACGTAAACGCGAAAGACGTGCTTCGAGACATCCGTTCAGGCGTCGGCAGAACCGAATTGATGGAAAAACACGGGCTTTCCTTCAGAGGACTCCAGGCACTCGTCACCTTGCTTGTGGACGCTGGTGTGGTAAAGAGAAACGAGCTGTACGGGGAGCTACGCCTGGCCGATGACACTGTGGTGCCCGCAGAGATTAGAGCTTTTGAACGATACTACCTTGATTTCGAAACGCCTGTTTATGAATCGGGCAGTCCGGAACTGTGCGGAAAAGTCTTGGATATTACCGAGGTCGGAGTAGGACTGACGGGAATCGAAGCAGAGGTCAATGAAATCAAACGGTTGGTGGTGCTGGGAGACCCGTTCGGAGAGGCAGCGCCATTCGAGTTCAATGCGAAATGCAGATGGACGAGCCGAGAAAAAGACGGGGCGTGCATTGCGGGATTTCAGATAACGGATATCGCCGAAAACGATCTTGAAGAATTGCGGAAATTGATCAATCTGGTGATGTTCAGCGCTTGAGCTCGGCAATCATCCCGACAGTTCAGGAGTGACGGAAACTTCAGTTTCCAGGGGCTGTTCATGGCCGGAAAAATCGACATATCGAAATCGCAAATAGCGCAGATGAGGAGCTCACCCAGGAGTTATCCCATTGTCATGCTCCCCATTTTTGACGTGGATGATCCAACAATCGAGGGCCTCATTCAAGATATATCCGAAACCGGCGTCCAGGTTTCGGGAATGAAGATAAAGCCCGATGCAAAGAAAACCTTCATCATACAGCCAGAGAATTTTTCCGGCATCAAACCTTTTTCTTTCGATGCGGAATGCAGATGGGTGAGACCGCAAACGGAAGATCAACCCTGTATGTCAGGTTTTGAAATCATAGGAATTTCGGAAAAAGACAAGGAAGAATTAAAGAAGGTATTACAAATACTGGCATTTTCCGATTCAGGTCCGATGTGACCTCATATTGCCCGCTTCCAGTGAAGCGGCCTCGGTCCCCGTAATCTGTACTTTTTTCTCGGATCCTGCACGTCAGCAGAGGCAATAGGGCCAGGCAGGAGTGTCCGGGGAACCTTTCAGACGTGTTCCCCGAACTCTCCGGCAAAATTCCCATGTTCGTTTATACTTTGGGCCGTGGCAGGAGTCCGGCTTTTTGAGCTATTTCTCCCACCTTCTCTTCCCATTCTATGGCCATGATGTGGACTCCGGAAATTCCTTTCATCTCTCGGAGTTGCTTGATGATCTCGACTGCAATGGTGATTCCTTCTTCGGCCTGTTTTTCCTTGGGCGTCTCTTTCATTCGTTTCAAAAGCTCATCCGGCACATCCATTCCCGGGACCTTTTTCGCCATATAGCTTGCCATGCCGAATGATTTGAACGGGGTAACGCCGCCCAGAATGAAGACCTTTTCGTGGAGTCCCCGATCGACGACCCCTTTCATCCACTCAGCAAATTTCTTCACGTTGAAAATGCACTGCGTCTGGATGAATTCAACGCCGGCCGCGACCTTCTTGGCTAAACGGGGCACGCGGATTTCAAAAGGATCGGCGAAGGGGTTTTCCGCCGCGCCGATGAACAGCTTCGGCACCCCTTTGATTTCGTCTCCCCCAAGAAATTTGCCGTTGTCTCGCATGTTCCGAACAGTATGAATGAGCTGAATGGAATCGAGGTCGAACACGTTCTTGGCCTGTGGATGATCGCCGAATTTCTGATGATCGCCGGAAAGGCACAGCATGTTCTTGACTCCCAGCGCCGCGCCGCCGAGGATATCGCTCTGCATGGCGATTCGGTTCCTGTCCCGGCAAACCATTTGCATAACCGGTTCCAGGCCCTCCTGCATCATGATGACCGACGAGGAAATGGAGGACATTCGCACGACGGAGGTCTGGTTATCGGTAATGTTGAATGCGTCTGCGTTGTCTTTGAGCAACTTGCATTTGTTGCGTACCACTTCAGGATCAGCCCCGCGGGGCGGGCCGCATTCTCCGGTGACTGCGAACTGGCCTGACTTCAGTATTTTTTCGAGTCTGCTGTCGGTTTTAAGCTCGGCACTCATCGTTGAAAATCCTCCCTCACCATCTTACGGGGACCACCGTCCCTATTCGTTCTCCAGTCGTTGATGGGCATCAATTCTTCATAGCGATCCATCAAATTAAGAGCCTTGAGCCTGTCTATGATGAGTTGCCATGCACAATCGACTTCCGGATCTATTTCGCACTTGCCTTTTGTTGAGCCGCCGCAGGGACCGTTCAGGAGGCTCTTGGAGCATCTGGCAATCGGGCAAATTCCGCCGGTATAGTATAATTTGCATTCTCCGCAGGTCTGGCAGCGCTCGACGTAATACCCTTCTTTTTTCGAACCGCCCACGAAAGTGGTGTTTAGAGCCGGACTGACCGGTGTCGCGGTATAGCGTTCCGCGATGTATTGCACACCCGCTCCGCAAGCCATGGACAACACTGCATCCACTTCCGGCACAAGGTTGGCCACTTCTTCCACGTATTCAGGATCGCACTGTCTCTCAACAGTTTTTTCGATTATTTCCAGGGGATTGCCGTCTTTATCGCGAGCCATTCTCAGCTGGCTGGACAGGACGCGAACTTCATCATGTCCTCCGGTCAGGCAAACTGTCACGCATCCGCCGCAACCCAACACCATGATTTTTTTTGTACCCTCCAGCATCTTGAGGATCTCGTCGAAGGGTTTTCTCTCGCCTACAACCATTTTACGCCTCCAGAAGGTCGTTTCTAACGTCTATACCGGTTAAGCTGCCTCGTTTTTGACAAGCTTGATTTTTTTGTTCAGCGGGCTGGGGCCGAGATTTTTGATTCGTTCCGTGAATTCACGAGCTACTTCGGCAAATCGAGGGCCCATTGCAGCGCTCATGTTGAACATCTCGAGCCGTTCCGGTTCGAGTCCCACTTCCTGAATGAGTTTCTTGGTAAAATTCACCCGCGGTTTGGCTACCAGGTTTCCATGTATGAAGTGACAGTCGCCTTCCAGGCAGCCAGCCACGTATACTCCGTCAGCGCCTTTCTCGAATGCTCTCAGGAGAAAGACGGGCGTAATTTTTCCCGTGCAAGGAAGGCGGATGACGCGGATATTCGTAGGATATTCCAGCCTCATACTGCCGGCAAGGTCAGCCGCGCCGTAAGCGCAGTAGTGGCAACAAAAGGCGACGATAGTAGGCTCAAAATCTGCCATTATTCAGTCTCCTGGATCTAGTCATCACTGGAAATACGATGGGGTGGAGTTAGAATGTAACGTATCGGAAAAAAAATTGCAAGACCGCTGAGACTTCAGGCGCGGTTTTCGTGAAAAAAGGCGGATGAGAAACGTAGCATTCCCGTCGTCTTCCGCGGGCAATACTTCAGGGCAACGAACAGGGGCAGTGTTCGGTTCAGATCGATTCCCATCGGTCCTCAAGGGCGGAACGATCCATCATATTCCTTATGCAAGTCAGATCTTCCAGCTGTTCGAATTCGCGATCTTTTTCCTCGCCAAATCCTTTGGCCGCATAGAAAGGTCGTTTTTCGAATAGGCCCTTTACAAGTCCCGCGAGCGGATACCCCAGGTTTTCCACACCCCCTTCGTACCCTCTGACGAGTTTGTGGGCTTCTTTTCGCAGATCCAGAATGAGACTGAATCCCCGCCTGAACAGCATTTCCAGATGATTGGATCGCAGCAGACCCAGAGCGTGGGTGAGATTACTTTGGCACAGGTCTTCCAGAGCGATATTTATGTACCCGCTTACCTTTTCCAGACTCCCCTGGAGTTCGTCCATGGACCCGGGGTCACGGCCGTCGGCAACCATCACTTTATTGGCCAGATGGGCTAGTTCCGTCGACAGACGATCTTTTTCGTCTTGAGTAGATATTTCGTCGAGACATTTCTTGAACAGACTGTTTTTGTCAATAAGCTTCAGCGGATAGCCCAAGAACGCGCGGGTCTCGCCAGCATCTCCCGGTTCATGAGGCGAGAGTTCCGTCAGGGGTCCCTGCACTGCATCACGCTTCAGGTACTGATAAATAGCCATCGCTTCTTCAAATTCGGGGAAGCCCTTATCTGCAAGTCTCGCCTGACGCCATTTCCGGGCGGCTTCCTCGCTTTCCAGTTGCACGCCTCGCGCCAGTTCTTGCATGAGACCGAAATAGTATTCCGGGCTCCAGCGGTAAATCAGTTCGAGAAAGTTTTTGAGCTCGTCTTCGTATTCCCTGAATCTGAATTCGATGTAGAAAAGGTCTTCCAGAGTAAACAGCGGAAGCGAATCCTGTTGTTCCACGAGATCGATGTCGAGATCCCGTATGGCCACCTTGATGAGCCGATTCATAACGGTCACGATCAATTCCGGATCAGCGACTTGCATGAGCTGAAGGACTTTTTCTTCCCCCATTCGCGATATAATCTCCAGCCATTTGGCTGCGGATCGAGCTTCAAACATGTTTTTCTTCCAAAATTCGAGGTCGATCAGGTATCGTAGCTGTTTACCTGTGGTCGATCGAATAAGAGCAGGCGCATTCTCCATTCCCAGCGCCTTTATGGTAAAAAACATTTCCTCTTCGGAAATTTTCCGGATTACTTCCTGCGGCCTTCGTACCACTTCCAACAGCTGTTCCCGAGCTTCAGGAGACAAATCCTTGAACACATCAATCCGCCGTTCCACGGGAAGTGCGTCGAACATCTCTATTACGCGCAAAGCATCCTGTGTCGTGTCATCTTTCATCGTCTCACCTTAGTCTTCTTTCGGACGGAAATCAATCACGCCCTGCCGGCAAACAGAGGCGATTCAAGCTTGTTCCATCGAGCCGTGCCGCGCTGCTCGACTCCTATGCCGGGAGCAGCACCAAACGTACGCATTCAGGAACGGGCGGCATGCGGTCATTCCGAGGGGCGAAGCGAAGAAGCACTCTCGTTGCAGTACGCCCTAAACCAATGTGATTCCTTCGCTTCGCTGGCAATGACTCCGGTCAGAGGAAAATGCGGCCTCACAAAAGTGAAATCGGGGAGGACTTGTAATACTAATGCGTTTTCAACTAGTTGAAATCGGGGAGGAACTTCCTGTAAGACGTTCCTCCCCGAACCCACCTCAAGAACTGTTAGCACTCCCCGGCATTTGCATTTCCGCCGAGGCATGCACGTTGCGGCGCATGATAGACGTATCTGGGAGGGAGTTTGGACGGGACACCTTTACAAAGAAGGCCCCCCAATCCTGCTTGTTTGAAGTGCATTCGTATGAACACAGAAGGTACGACCTTCTTCACAAGGCGGGTACACAAAAGAAACGAGCAACAATCGGAGCGATTCTTGCTCGTTTCTTTTTCACCTCTACGTGTTACCAGCGGGCAGACCGGTTATTGTCTCTTCTGGTATCCTTTTTCGGACGTGCCTCATTCACTTTGAGGGCGCGGCCATTAAAATCCTTGCTATCCAATTCCTGGATGGCTCGCAGGCCTTCATCCCGATCGGACATCTCCACAAAGCCGAACCCTCGGGAACGTCCTGTGAACTGGTCGGAAATAACTTTGGCCGAATCTACCCGACCATAGCCTTCAAACAACTCCCTCAATTGGTCTTCGTTTGTATCGAAGGATAGATTTCCGACATAAATGTTGATAGCACTCATTCCTCAAGCTCCTTTTGATAGATCCCGTGTGCGAACACAAGAGTACTTTGAACACGCTTGTCCACAGTTTGGAAAAACGAAAGGTAAGATCGAAGTGAAGGTCCTTGACACGGGCGTTCTACTCAGTCCGACGATATCAATTCTTGCTTCACGCCCGTCTTCCTGGTCGTCCGGGTGGGAAATACAAGTCAATGTTCATCGTAACTATAGGTCGGCGGGGTGCCCCTGTCAAGTAGGTATTGCTGAACCAACCGAAAAGACAGCTGATTTTCCGCTAAAACCATGGACCGGGAAATCATTGCGAATTTCAGATTGGCGGGCTAAGCTGATTCAGGCGGGAATCGAAAAGGGAGGGAGACCCATGAAAGAACGAATTGAACTGGTTCAGGACGACATTACCCGAATGAATACTGACGCAATCGTAAACGCCGCCAACTACAGCCTCCTGGGTGGTGGCGGAGTGGACGGCGCAATCCACAGAGCCGCGGGACCGCAGCTTCTGGCTGAATGCCGGACTCTGGGCGGCTGCGAAACTGGTGACGCAAAAATCACCAAAGGGTATAATCTCAAGGCCAAGTACGTCATCCACACCGTCGGCCCAATTTATAGAGGCGGAAATCACGGTGAACCGAGACTCCTGGAAAGTTGTCATCGCCGATGTCTTGAAGTCGCTCACGAGAACAAACTCGGCTCGCTGGCTTTTCCCTCCATAAGCACCGGTGCGTACGGCTATCCTATGGAGGATGCGGCCAGAATAGCGCTCAGAACGACCCTGGAGCAATTGAGTCGATTTCCGGATATGGATCGGGTGATGTTTGTCCTGTTCTCGGAAGCGGCCTTAGGTGTTTTCAAAAGAGTTTTCAACACGATGTGAACACATGACCTGGCGCCCTTGAAGCAGACGAGATGCAATGCTCTTTCGCTTTCAAATGTGCAATCGGGGGGAGACTTCTTATACGGATTCGCTTTTTTACAGGTAACTCGATTCTGGGCGCAGGCTGCGGGCTCTCCTTCGCTACGGACGACGCAGAGCCGTCTCATCACTTCGCTGAGGAGAGCCCCCAGCCCTGCAATCTCATAAATCTTATTGCGAATGCGTATTATAAGAAGTTGCTCCCCGAACCCCGCCTCAAGACCTGTTATCTAGATTCTCAATGGTTGTGTCGCTTTTGATTACGCGAAAAGGTTGGAAAATTGTCATTGCGAGGGCAAAGCCCGAAGCAATCTCCAACCGACCAAGACTGAGATTGCTTCGTCGCTGCGCTCCTCGCAATGACATGATTGGACCACCGGCATACGTGCCAGAAGAATCAGAGAATCCGACACAATTTTCGAGAACTCCCATGGGACTCGTTGGAACCTGTATTTCCGCTGGGGAAATACAGGTTCCAACGTCCCGTTTCCCGGTTTGAGACTGGTGTCGTGTGTCCGGTCGTTAGATTCACTTTGGAAGGAAAATGAGGACGATGCTCAGCAAGACGCCGATGCCGAACAAACCGATGGCAGCTCCCGATATTCGATTGATTATTCTCAGCCCCGCGGGATTGATCCTGCCGTGGAGGAAGCTGACCAATCCGGTGAGGCACAACCACCAGACAGCTGAACCCAGGCCGACACCCAAAACCAATACAGCGGTGGATAGCCAATAATTGCCGTCGCGCTCCCCCACTCCTGCTGCGGCAAATACTGCGGCAAAGGCAAACATCGTCATGGGATTCGTAAAGGTCAAGAACAAGGTGGAGACATAATCCCGCACCAGACCTATTTCATCATGATTTTCAGGGCTTGTCGGGGGTACGGACTGGAAGGTCCTGATACCGAGAAAGCAGAGGAAAGCGCCGCCCACCAGACGTAACACAATGTCATGGCGGATCAGGAAATTCGCGAGGAAGCCTACCCCGAAACCAGCCGCGGCCCCGTACACGATATCCGCCGTAGCCGCGCCAAGTCCGGAGAACAATCCTGATAAGAGCCCTCGAGCCAAAGTGCGTCTGATGCACAAAAGAGCGATGGGGCCCACAGGAATTGACAGAGAAAACCCGATGATCAGACCTTTGACGAAATAAGCTTCCACAATCGGTATTCCCTGTCCTAACAAGCCATCACATGCTCACACCAGTTATTTCCGTCGATCACCGAGAAGTCAAGTCAATTGTGGAAATTGGGGTAATCATTCAGTTACTCGGGGGAAATGCCTAACCTCCGTCATTGCGAGGAGTGAAACGACGAAGCAATCTCGATACTTAAGGGCGGAGATTGCTTCGCTGCGCTCGCAATGACAGCCTGTTCCCACCCGTAACGGAATGGATACAGATTGAACGGGGCGGGAGCCAACAATCCGTCTAGAATAAGCGGCTCTCACTATTCTATGAGTATTCGCCGTGATTCCCGTTCTTTCTTCATGGCTTCAGGTGATGGGCCTCGTGATCCGCACAGCACCGAGACCACTCCCTTCTGGAATTCTTCAAAACTCTTGCGAAAGTGTATCGCTCCAGTGACCAGGTCTTCTGATTTTGGAGCACATTTCTTGACCAGGAGGTTGATGCCTGCAGCCGTTATGAGAGCCATCCCTGCAATTCTGGTTAAAAGAATCAATGGGTTCATGGATAACCTCTTTCATGCAGTTTTGGGGAATGGAATGGTCAAGACTCTCTTCTCCAGAGAAGCTTTCCCGGGTTTCCTGTGGACGAGGGCTCTGGGGAGAAATACATGGCGTTTAAATGAACCCACTCGAACGACCAAATCAGCGTTGTCTTTGAATAAATCGACATACTCCTTCGTAATGAACGGCAGCCGTATGGTCAACGTGTAGTCCCCGTCATGTTCGACTATCCGGTAAGGCTGTTCCGCATAGAGCATCCCGGAAGGATCGGTATCGCCATAAATCAGATTCGCCATGCGGCTCAGTTTATCGGGCCCCACAACTTCGTCCTCGAGTATATTCACGGTAAAAATGGGGATGGGATCGAAAATCGTACGGATCTGTTCGAGGCTTTTCTGCTGGGTACCGAGCCAGTCGGTGAAATACGCATCCTGCAATGAAGAGGGAAATAGCCTGTTTACGACAATCGCATCCACGATCAGCCCATAGAGACAAAAGTACATAAAAGCACGTTGCGTTTCCCTTACCACCATTCGTTCGGCGTTGGTGACCAGTCTTATGGAGGTGATCTCGCGGTCGAGGAGCACGTCGTCGATTCCGTCCAAATGAAGAAACAGATCTTGCAGCGCCGCAAAATAAGTGTCTTCAGGCAACGGAACATCGGTCATTCTCTTGGCAATAGGCCGGGCCAGTTTCAGAAAATTCCTTTCCAAGCGAAAAATCTTCTTCATGTACCATTCCATCGTTGAGGGCATCCCTATAAACCTCAGCGATTCGCCCGTCGGCGGGCAATCAATGACGATGACGTCGAATTGTCTTTCGCGGTAGTATTTGTTTATGTAGAGAAGACTTACGACATCTTCCATACCGGGGATTATGGCCAATTCTTCTGCCAAGACCCCCGTGAGGCCGCTGGAACCCAACAAAGCAGCCACGTACTTGGATACTTCACCCCAGTGAAGATCCAACTCTTCCTGAATATCCACCTCTTGAATCCAGAGATTTTCGGATACCTCACGGGGCAATCCGCGATTGTGGTCGTGAAGATCTCTGTCCGGTTGAAATACATCGGAAAGACTGTGGGCTATGTCGATTGAGATCACAATGGTTTTTAATCCGCGAAGCGCGCATTGCAGACCGGTTGCCGCGGATACGGTGGTCTTTCCGACGCCTCCTTTTCCCGAAAAGATGATAATTCTCGGCTTGCCGTTTTTCAATTCGTCCTCCAGGTGTCCGCTCGGGCAATCTTACCCATAATAGGCTCTAGACGTGGTGAAAGAAAGAGCCCGGAAACTCCGTGAAGGGGTTTTGATTTCTATAGGGATTCTCAAGAGTAATGTCGGTTTGGGTTCGCGTGAAGATTCAACAGTGTCATTGCTTCGGGCTTCGCCCTCGCAATGACGAGGTTATACGAATATGCTGGAAAATGGCTGAGGAGCGTTCCCAACGTGAGGGCACATGATTGCGGAGCTATCAACCCTTGTTCCCGGGGCGGGAAGAGAGGAACCGGACTTCCGGTGATGTGCGCATAACAGTTGTCCAAAGTCTTGGTCGACTGGTCCAGCCGATATCAGGGGTTCCCGAAGGGAGATTTGACGGCTCTGCGTTGTCCGGAGATTGGGAATCCCCGCGGTCGGCGCTCACGTAGACGGACAATATTTTTTGCTACCGCCATACACCACAAGAATGAAATTCCTTGCCGCGCACCTCGGAGGCTCGAGTGCCTATTTCTCGTAAAAAGCGAAGAAATCCTTACTGTAACCCTGATCGTACCGACTCATGGTGTACTTCAACTGCTCGGGCGAGAGTTTTTCTCGTTTGACTATCTTGTCCCTTTCATCCCGAAAATAGAAATTGCAAACGATATTGTGGATGTTTGCGTCTCCATGCACTGCTCTTTTGCAGCCGGCCAACACCAAGGCCTTTGCCAGATCTTTCGTGCCCACATGGTGGCCCATGGCAAAGATCAGATTTCCGTCCTCCCGAATTCCGAACGCGGTCCTGTTTGCCAAGAACCAGAATTTGTTGCTCATGGTGCTTCTGCCACTGTCATCCACGAGAAAACCGCCAAGACCGATTTCCGAATCCCCGAGCTTGCCGTTCTTCAGTATCTGTTCGACGACAGTACCGTCTTTTACGATCAAATGCCGCAGTTGGCGGGCATCCTTGACAAGATGAAGCGGAATGTCATCGGACCATTCCACCACGTCGACGGAATCATCACGATAGACCACCAGTGTAGCCATGCCGGGAACCATGGGATACACCACCTGTCCTCTGAAAACAGCGCCGGCTCCTTTGGCGTGCTGCTGCATCCACATGGCATTTGTTATGGCGACTATTTTAGAAAGGTCCTCATGCTCGGCCGAATGGGATACCTGATACACACCTGGTTCGGATTGTCCCAGGAAAAACCGTATCTTGAGTCTGTTCATGTCGAACACGGTCATGTACACGACGGCATTTGGGAACTCTTCGCTCGGCCGGTAAACGGTCTTAAACATGAGAGGTTTTCCATCCTCGGACAGAGGCAGATTTTCTTCTGTCCAGGAGCCTTCGCCGTCGAGCGCGGGAGATGTATAGAGAGGAGGAATGAGAGCAGGTTTCGGGAAAACAGGGTCTTCCGGTTCGGCTGTCGGCTTTTCTTGCCGCACCACTGTGGCCTCGAATTCCTGGCGGAGATATTTGTCCTGAATTGCGTCCGTGCGTGTTTCGTCTCGCGAGGCTTCAATGTGTACGTCCGTAGGAATTCGGGTGAGAAGACCTTCAAGCCACCCCAACACCGGACTGTCTTGCGAGTATTGCTCATCGAAAGAAACATGTTGAGCTTCGATTCGGGCATGTTTCTGCAACGAAGGTTGAAGATCTGCCGCATGTAGCGGAAAAGAAATGAAAAACACCAAAAGTACCGGAATGCTTGCAGTGTTCAAACCAGACATTTCATTCTCACCCTACGTAAAATTCCTGAATAATCGGCCAGCGGATTTGCGGCGGGATTCACGTGACAGATCGCTGAAGAGCCATAGGCAGGAAGGCATGTGTGCTTCGCACCCGCATTGCGCTCCCATGCGCTGCCAGACCAGGAGGAAAAGGAAACGAACAACAGCCAGCCCTAAACCTTTCTCCATATCAACAGCGGAATCCAACAGATGAATTCCCGCAAAAAAACAGATTAGAGGCGAATTATAGCAAATAAATCCGGAAAAAACAATCCCGCACCGCTCGAACGCGTCGGAATGCCCAAACACCCGTGAAGCACTTTATTGATTAGTGATAGGATGTCAAGAAGTTATTGACATTTCTGAGCGAGGGCAAGAATCAATCCAAAAGACCGAATACGTCTTCAGGTCCAAACTCTAGCAATAAAAATATTTTTTTCTCAAGACCGACAGTTTCCTGCTTCATGGCTGCAAGCCTTTCAATTGATTGAACATTCCTGCCATAGGTCTGTTCCAGGTACACGAACCTGTCGTCCAGGCTCACGAGCTCATCGTGAACCACCCGCTTGTCTGCATAAAAAAGAACGTGCTCCTCCCGAATGGGTGAATCCTTTGGTCCCCGGAGCACCACGTGTTGAACGACAATGCGCGCTACCTCCGAATACCCTTCCTGTTCAAGAATTTCCTCCCCCCTCACGTCGTGGCGTCCAGAGCCGTCGAGAATACAGGGATACTTCCCGATGTCGTGAAGCAGGCAGGAAGCGGCCAGCAAGTCGAGATCCAAGGGATGTTCGCGTTGAATCAGGCTCCGACCCAGCAATCGAGCCACGTCCCAAACTTTGCGGGAATGGGCGATGATGTGTTCCGGTGTGGCATATTTTTCCAGCAGAGCGTAGCATTGACGCTCGTCCGGTATGGGTGGCTGAGCGCTCAGCGTGATTCCGGGCATGTGCTCAAAACCCCTGCATTGAAGTGTCACCGAGTATACCAATCGCTGCAGCAAGAAGAAACCGGTGAGTGGATTCAGGTCTAAACAAAAAACCCGCTTGAAGCGAGCGGGTATTGTCACAAATATCTGATGTGTCCAACGGCTGACTCAACGACGCCGGACCGAAAGCACTATTCTTTGCAGGCCGGCGCCTTGTGAATCGATGGATCGGAGTTTCACAGCCCGAGGTCGAAGTTTATCAACGCGGTTCCGCCAACCGACCACGTGTTCCTGTCGAAACGAATCTGTTCGGGCGTAGAAACAGTCGGAAGACCGTTGAATGTAAACACGTTGTTTCGGGAATCCGAGACAAGCTCCACTTTCGTCCAATCGAAATACGCGCCAACCTCTGCTTGAGGCATCAACCGGGCAGTCAAAACGGAATACAGTTCAAGGAACGTTCCGCTGGATACCGGAGCACTGGTCTCGCCTCCTCCCTGAAGGGGAGCGCCGGTGAAATCAACATCCGTTTCCTGCAATTTCATGTTTCCCCACAGGCCGGGAGAAACGATGAAGCGCACATTTGCGGAAAAATCGCCGAAGTTCTGGCTTAATTGACCGCCTATGTACGGGAGGTACGAGTTTATGGTGAGATCGTTTTTGAAGTTTTCCACGAGAACGCCCGTACCGACTTCCGTGGAACTACCGTCCTGCTTGGAGCTGTAGTAGTCCCAGCGAAAACCTCCTATAGCCAGTGCGCTGAAACTGCAGTTTGCGGACCGGAAAACTTCGCAGAAGCCGGCTCCATCAATTCTGCCCCAATTGTTTGACGCGCTGAACTCCGAATTTACGGGAATAATTACTTGTCCCTGCTCCACCAGGTCGCCCGTGGTCTTGGATGGTATCAGAATTCCGCCGGATGCAAGCAGTCCGCAGCTCCGCCCGACATAGAAGGTCTGAGAAGCTCCTAGCCAGGCTCCGGTGGCGGGTACGCGAAACTCCAGATTCGGTTGAGTACCTCCCAGATTATTCTGAGAGAATTCGCGTCTGTATCCGCTGCCGTTGAAGGTACTCACGTACCCCGCACTGAGAGTGAGCGGCCCGAGCAGGCCCGGTTTGCATCCCGGCACTCCCGGCTGGCACGGCATCATTCCCATGGGAGGCGGACAGGGAGCACCAAAAGGTGGCGGCTGGACAGGCGGCCCGACAGGCCCGGGCTGCATGGGGGGTCCCATAACGGCCATGTTCGGATCCATCACGGGATTGGGCGGCTGCCAACAAAACGCTACGGAACCGAAACACAGGACGAGTATCGACACGGATAATGAGAAAACAACGAGGTTTCTGAGCGTACTCATAATGGGCTTTGTTACCTCCTGGGACTGACTGTTATGGATGATATCATAATTATCCAGGGTAAGTCAACGATAAAAAGATATTTTACTTTAGAAATTATCTATATATACTTATTATACAAGGATTTATTGACTAATCGAATTGGTCAATCAACTCCAATCTGTTGTTGTTTTTTTAGGCATATCTGCGGAACGAATAGTCATATTCCACTATAATCACATTAATTTTTGTGACGGTGGCGTGTCGCGTCGGAGCGCGTCCAGCGAAGATGGCGGCAGGCCCGGCATTGAACTTTGCGAAAAGCTGGTGTAACATGGGTTTAACCTCAGGGCTCCCTGGCGACCCCGTTCTTTCGCAGGTTTACGGTCTGTGGGGTGAGCGGAAAACTATTGGCAGGGACGGTTCGTGCGAATGGGCATTCTCGGAGATACCGTTGGCACTGTTCCTTGGTTTAGCCGCAGGAAGCCTCTCGCTCTTCCCGGAGCTCGCGTTTCCCGCAAAGAAATGTGTGTTCCGGCTGTGTTGATTATTTTGACAGGGGTTCGGGGACCCCGGCGAGGCTACGGGCTACAAGAAAGGCCTCCCCGATTCGACCTATTCTGAAAGCGAAATGGTACCAGGCATGTTGCGCGAACATATCAACGACATCAGGGTGCGATGGAACCCGAAGGAACGACGGGGAAGTGCGTATGATCCCGGGCTCTTTTTGGAAACCCCGGAGCAGGCGCGCAAACTGATTCGCCATTTGCAGCAAGAGTTGGACAAAGCCCTTCGGGCAAGGAACAAGGAACTCATATCCGAAGTCGGGGAAATTCTCGGGCGAGTCGAACATCTCTCGCGAAAATTTTTCAGATGGGAGGAAAACATCTCCCGTTCGCTGAAAACGGAAGATCTCCGGGAAATCAAGAAACTGCCTTTGAATTTCTGAAACGCAGGACATGTCCCCCTGCTTTGCTTCATAACAACCCATTTTCCCGAGAGGGAAGAGATGTGACCATCGCCCGAGCTGAAGGGCATCATCCCCATGGCAGGAGAGCCGGCAATGACCTTTGACGAGATGAGTCGGGAACAACTGATCGAGCAGATCCGGGAACTCACCGATTATGTTGAAAATATATTTCTCTGGTGGGGAAAGAGGGAATTTAGGGAGATGTTTGAACAGATAGCCGGTAATGAAGACGGCGAATACAGTGCACAAGAAGTGCAAACGGCCAAGACTCTCCTTGAATCGGAAGGAGCCTTCGACGAGTTCATCGACCTGGTGCGGGATTCCTTTGAACGGGGCGGTATCAATTACGTTTTGACCGAGAAACTGTCTGCTCTGATGCAGGAAGTCGCGGAAAGACGCCACGTGTCATGATGAAAGATGACCGAAGGTTCCTCGCATGACCATAACTGGAAATAACCCTAATAATACATTATTTGCTGGCATTTGCTATTGAAATGGTTTAAGATTCTGTTGCGTGCTGTTCGCTTTGAGAAGCCATTCCCCGGGAATTTGGCTGAAAGGAGATGTTTTCTCGTGAATAGCGAATTCAAGGTGTCTTTCGCCTGTATGGGCTGGTTACTGGTTTTATTGCTTATGACGCTACCAGCCGGCATCTGTTCGGCTCAAGACGATTGCTCTTCCCCCCGGGCAAAATGGGACCAGATTTTTCAAGATCTCAAGAATAAATTGCAGGATTTCATAACCGTCCAGCAGACTCCCGTTGAACGGCTTACCCAACGGCCGGTGTTGGAACGGGTGGAAGGCAAGTCCATCGCGCGACAGGTAGCTGATGCGCTCCAGGTGAAAGAAGATCTCCTGAATGCCAAGCGACAGGAATGTCGTCGGGTGATGAATTTGGAACATCAAGTATTCAATGAATTCCAGAGCTGTGCACAGACTTCTCGCGGTTCCAAAGATAAGGACGCCAAGAATGTTATCAAGAAGCGTCAAGGCTTGATCGAGAAGGCGGTTCTGGTTCTTTCCGAGGTGCGGGAAGTGGAGGGAAAGGATACTCTTTTTCCTTATTCCGAAGCCATGCAGCAGGATCCGTATCGCCGGAGCGTCAACAACTACTGGCAAAACTATCAGCAAATGTATCGTAAATGGTGGGGGCACTGAGAAACAGCTGTGCGAGTGATTTCATACGGAAGAGGACCTGGTGAGGGATCTCCCGAGTTTTCAGTCCGGCGAGAGATTGCTTGACATCCCCGGGATCACGGGCTACCATTAAATGTTACAAGGTGACTCGGGGCCCATAGCTCAGCTGGTAGAGCTCCCGGCTCATAACCGGTCGGTCCCTGGTTCGAATCCAGGTGGGCCCACCATTTGTGTGTGAGACGATACATGGAAACAGTGAGATTTCTCCAAACGGACCTCGATTTTTTTCACGGGGAGCTTAACCAAGCTCCCCGTGATCTTTTTGGAATCCAGGAACGAAAGCACGCAAGGCCTGTGCTCCCCCAGTCCGAAAGAGAAAAAAGGCCCGGTTTCGTTTGTCAGGGAAACTGCTGTGTACCATGGACAATCTGTAAGAGGGACGGAAAGTATCCCGGGTGGTCGGACACGGGCGGAGCGCGCCCGCGATGCGAAGCCGGGACCTTCTTTCACGGCTGACAGGAGAGGGACCGGTGAACGAACCATGTTTGGCTGGAATAGTTGAGGTTGCGAATCGACTGTTTCCATTCGACATGGCCGAAAAATGGGACAATTGTGGTATTCAGATCGGAGACCCCGCCAGGGCGGTGCGCTCCATAGCTTTCAGCCTGGATCCCACTCCACAAACCGTGCAATTTGCAGCCGATCATTCCTGCCAGTTACTCATAACTCATCATCCAGTGCTGTTGGAACCCATCCGCAACATAACAACGGATTCTCTACCCGGTAGAACCTTGCTGAAAGCGGCAGAAACGGGAGTGAACATTCTGAGTCTTCACACCAACCTGGATGCGGCACCGGGCGGACTCAACGATCAACTCGCTGCGCGCCTGGGACTCCAATCCATTTCCACCCCGCTGCCGGCTACGTGTGCGAGATTGGGCACATTAGCCGAAACTACGGCACTGTTCGCGTTGACTCGTCGATGGGCCGAGGACCTGGGCGTGCCTCACATGCGAGTGATTGCTTCTGCCGACACACCGGTCGATGTCGTATTTTGCGTGTCAGGGAGCGGCATGAGCTATTTGGCAGATGCTATCCGGTATCATGCGGACGTCATGATAACCGGCGACGTTCGGTACCACGCAGCCAGAGAGGCGCTTGAACTGGGAATGCCCGTTATAGACGCGGGGCATTACGGCCTTGAGAAAATGGCCGTGGAAATTCTTCTGAGCGCGTTCTCCGAGGAATTTCTAAACATCGGTTGGGAAATGCAGCTTGTCGTGTGTGACACGGAAGTTGAGCCATTTAGCGAGATATACAATTCTCGAGGAGGGTCAACAGTTGAAAGAACAACTTCAACTACTTGAAAAACTACAGGAAGTGGACACTCAAATAGACCAGCACGAACACGATCTTGCCCGACTCCCCTTGGAAGTCAGGGATATCGCGAGAAGTTTGGTGGTGCTTCGCAGGGAGATCACGGAAAACAAGGAAAGAATGGAATCCGTGGAAAAGGATCTGCGAAAACGGGAGCAGGATCTTGCGGTCGAGCAGGAGAAGATCAAGCGTTCCGAAAGACGGCTTCTCAGCATAAAGAACCAAAAAGAATACAATGCTCTTTCCCGGGAAGTGAAACTGGGCAAGAAAGTGGTGGGCGAGATAGAGGACGCTATCCTGGGATTCATGACAGAGATCGAATCGCTCAAAAAAGGGCTGGAAAAACGAGAAACCGATTACCAGGGACTGGAGAGCGGTCTGCTGGACAAAAAGGCGGAAGCCGAAGCGGTTACTGTTCAGTCAAAAGAAGCCCTGGCACTCTTGAATTCGGAAAAGAAAAAAATTACCGAATCAATTGAACGGGAATTCCTGAGAAAATATCAGACGGTCAAGAAGGCTCGAGGCAATGCGATCGTGCAACTTGAGAACGGCACCTGCACGGGCTGTCACATGGCAATTCCTCCTCAACTGAACATAAGAGTGCTCAAGCAGGAGGAAATGATAATCTGCCCGAATTGCAACCGGATACTGTATGTCAAGCCTGAAAACATACCGGTTTACAATAAGTTGGATTCATAGTTGAGACGATCGTTGATTGACCGGGCAGACTTCTCTCGTTGAGAAAGGGAATGGCTGTATGTATTCAAAGGGACTCCTGTCAGGGATTGTAGCGGAAGACATACGTCGGATATGCACGATTGAACATGCGGATCCCCACAGCGTGCTGGGTGCGCACCCGGCGCGTGTTGACGGGAAGGACGGCATAGTAATTCGAGAATACCACCCTGACGCAGTAGCTGCCGATCTACTTCTCAATGGTGAAAAGTTGAGTCTCAATACATCCGAAGCTCCGGGGCTTTTTTGGCAATTTTTTCCCGGGCTGACGTTTCCAGTGAAGTACCTGGTCACATTTACGTTTGCAGACGGAACGACATGGGAGCGGGATTCACCGTATCGCTTTCTACCCGTTTTGGGCGAACAGGATCTCCATTTCTTCAACCAGGGAAACCATTACGACCTGTACGAGAAACTGGGAGCTCACGTCAGGCGAATAGACGGAGCGGAAGGGGTTTCGTTCGCTGTTTGGGCTCCCAACGCCAAGCGAGTGAGCGTCATCGGCAATTTCAATAACTGGGACGGACGGATTCATCCCATGCGATGCATGGGAGTTTCGGGCATATGGGAGCTGTTCGTGCCCGGAATCCACCACGGAGAATTTTACAAGTACGAGATTAAAACGCCCGCGGGAGACATAAGGATCAAAACGGATCCCTTCGCGTTTTGTATGGAACTGCGTCCCGGAACCGCGAGCCTCGTCTGGAACATCGATCGCCATAGATGGAATGATGACGGCTGGATGGAGGAGCGCAAGGCGAGAAAACTCACCGCCAGCCCCATGAACATCTACGAAGTGCATCTCGGATCATGGATGAAGATCTCCGAAGAGGCGCACAGGTGGGGGACATACCGCGAAGTCGCGCAGCCGCTGGCAGATCACGCAAAGAAATACGGCTTCACTCACATAGAATTGATGCCCATCATGGAGCATCCTTTCGACGCTTCGTGGGGATACCAGGTTACGGGCTATTTCGCCCCAACCAGCCGTTTCGGTACGCCGGACGATTTCCAGTATTTCATAGATGTGCTGCACCAAAACGGTCTTGGCGTTATTCTCGATTGGGTTCCCGCTCATTTTCCCCGAGACGATTTCAGCCTCCGGCTTTTTGACGGCACCGCGCTGTACGAGCATGCGGATCCCCGGCAGGGAGAACACCGGGATTGGGGAACACTGATCTTCAACTATGGCAGGAATGAGGTCAGGAACTATCTCGTGTGCAATGCGCTCTTCTGGCTGGACAAATACCATATTGACGGTTTGCGGGTTGATGCGGTGGCCTCGCTGTTGTACCTGGACTACAGCAGGGACGAGGGCGAATGGATCCCGAATATGTACGGAGGAAACGAGAACCTCGAAGCCATTCGGTTCATTCAGGAATTCAACGCCATGGTGTATGGAAAATTCCCGGGATGTTTCACCGTGGCTGAGGAGTCCACTGCGTGGACCGGCGTGACCACTCCCACCTATCTCGGTGGACTCGGGTTCGGTTTCAAATGGGACATGGGCTGGATGCACGACACGCTCAAATACTTTTCGAAAGATCCGGTGCACAGGAGCTTTCATCACAACGATCTTACCTTTTCCATGATGTATGCGTACAGCGAAAACTTTATTCTTCCCCTCTCGCATGACGAGGTTGTGCATGGCAAAGGTTCTTTGTTGAGAAAAATGCCGGGCGACGATTGGCAAAAGTTTGCGAATTTGCGCCTGCTACTGGGGTACATGTACACCCATCCGGGTAAAAAGCTGCTCATGGCAGGATCCGAGTTGGGTACGTGGAACGAGTGGCATCATGAATCCCACTTGGAAACGGAACTTCTCCAGTATCCCGTGCATGAGGGAATTTCCCGTTTTATGGAAGATCTCGGCAGGCTCTATTCAGAAGACGGCGCTTTGTGGAATTGGGACCAGAAACATGAAGGCTTTACGTGGATCGACTGCACCGATCATTTCAACAGTGTGCTGGCGTATATCCGGCGAGGACCGGACGGAATCCTCGTGTGCGTTTTGAACTTCACCCCCGTGGTGAGACAGGATTACATTATCGGAGTCCCGGAGCCGGGAGACTATCGCGAAATTCTGAATTCCGATTCCGAATACTACGGTGGGAGCAATCTGGGCAACGGAGGGATCGTAGCCGCGGTCCCGAGAGCCAGACATGGCTACAATCAGAGCCTTCAGCTTACCCTCCCGCCTTTGGCATGCCTGTTATTCAGAAAGATATAACACCGCAAACGCATTTCCTGGATCGTACGTGGTTCGCGGGTCGCACATGATTTGGTATATAGTAGGCCCCGAAAATTGTGTAGGATTCTCTCATAATTCTCGCCCGTATTCCGGTGGTCCGATGATGTCATTGCGAGGAGTGGAACGACGAAGCAATCTCAGTTTTCGTTAGTTGGAGATTGCTTCGGGCTTCGCCCTCGCAATGACAGTCTTCGAATCATTTCGCGTAATCAAAACCGACATTACTTTTGACAATCCCTATATAACTCCCTACTCTAAGCAGATCCCCCAGTTTCGCTCCTTCCATTTTCACATTTATTGATTTATTTTGACATCTTTTCTGCTGAATGGCTTGTCATTTCTTGTCATTTTCGATATAATCAAGCTTCCACGGCTGCACATGTAATGAGGTATGTTCATGAGTATTCTTTTGTCTGGAAGACTGGTTGGTTTTGTCCTTATCTCCTGTTTGTCAGTTTTCTTTCTCTTTCCGGGCCATATTCAAGCTTCCTTCAAAGTCACGGAAGACGCTTTCTCCATTTCCAATGCGCCCGGGTACTGTTTTGCCATGGCAGCATTTTCGCGGTGGTATTACCTGATGCATCCGGGAGAACCGCCTCTGAGAAAGGTCTTCGACAAGCGGAACCAGCAAAAAATCGCAAAAGAGCTGCAGACCTTTTACAGCAAGAACCTGATCGGACTTCAAGCCGAGTATTGCAACCGGTACCATTCCAATCAAAACGAATCTTTCAAACGGTTTGCCGAGGGACTCCTGAAAGGAGAACCGCGTATCGTGCTCCTCATGAACAAAGGTCCGAGAGGAGCAGTTCTTCACGCGGTGCTCGCGTATGAATATGCCCCCGAACGTAATTACATCAAGATATATGACCCGAATTACATCAATCAGGAAAGATGTGTCGATCTCGAAAGACGCGAATACACTTCGCTGGACATCACCTACAACGCGATATGCTTCCCTGAAGTGTTGCAACAGGAGCCCAGTCTCGTGAACAAAATGGAAAGCTTGTACGCAGCGCACCTAGAGCAACATAAAAAGTACGCAAGTGTGGCGTGGCGTGGGACCGCTGCAAGCCCTGCCGACGATTCATCAAAACGCGAACGATATTCCCGCGGACCAACCAGATAGTACGTAGAACCATTCATTGTTGAGAGGTTGGTGGTCCTCTTGGTACTGGACGATTCGACTCGAACCTCCAAGGGACAGCACCACGTCAGGGTGAATCTCCCATTGCGCGTTCAAACGCAGCATTGCGAGATACCCTCGAGTAATAAGGTGCGTTCCCTCCAGTTCCACACCGAGATCGAACCCGTACGGAAAGAGAAACCGGGTCTCAAGCCCCAGGACAGGATACACGGCATCGAGACTTCTCGAATTGGAAAGCAACTCTTCTTCCTGGCTCGGACCATTAATAGTTGTGGTATTGAGAATGTAATGCATTCCTATGCGCGGAGCCACCCAGAGAGGGGAGAACTCCCATAGCTTGTAACCGTATGATAAGCGCAACCAGTTAAAATCCACCTTGGTTTCGATAATATTATCAGGAGTGTACGTCCGGTTATGAAAAATGAACGTCCGTGGCGGCCTCCTCAGTCCGGTCGGCGAGTACATCAAGTAATCAAAATTGATCAGATGATTGTCGAGAATAGCGGCCTGCAAGGCGACTGTCGTCCCTTCCCCCTGATCCACACCCAAGTCGGAGCCGACGTCGATGCGCGAACCGGAGCCCGGCCGTCCTCCAGCGGGAATGAGCGTATCTCCAAAAATCCACAGATAATTCCATTCCATTCCCATGAGAATACGCGTACCTGGAATGAGCCTGAACGGTTCCTGTGCCCATACGATTCCGACGCTCAGAATGATGCACATCGCCGGGATTATCCGGCATACAACGCGCTTTGCCCGATTCATTCCATGTCACCCCTTCGAGGAAAATTCCTCGGGTGTCGGGGTTATATACCGATCGATTCTTGCGAGCAACCAAAATACGTTGATATTTCTGGAAGGAACGAAAAGGCAAGGCCAACTTGGATGACGAGATCGGATAAGCTGTCTTATCCGATCTCTCAAACTAAACCCTGCCGGTAGGGTAATATGTTCGCAAAGGAGTTTAGGTTCGTCGACGCACCAATCATGCCGGCCGAAAGTCCCCTTCTAAGCCGCAACATCGTCTTCGATAGGCCAACGTCCCTGGTTAAGCCATCTTACCAGCGATGCATCTATGGCATCCTCGAAAACATCGCATCGGGCCGCGATTTCCTTGAACGATAAGCCCTCTTTCAGCATGTTGTGAATGTTTTCCGGAGTCATGCGGACCCTGGTGCCTTCCATCTTCAGCATAAGTGTACACCTCTTCTTTGCCGAAATATCATTGTACTTATGATCTCTTTGAAAGCCGAAGGTTCCCTCTTTTAAAAAAAAATGATGCGGATCGGCAATTTGCTTCTGGCAACGGGTTTTTGTTCAACTTGTACCAGTAAAGAGATCAGGACCTTGTACACCTCTGATCCAAATAAGTCAACAATTTTAGTCTTCGTTGAACATGTGTCTGATGGACAACTGCCTCTTTTCGTGTCGCACGGCACGACGAATGGCATTGTTTTCATTTTTTTTCTTGAACACAAAAAAACCGGGAAAGGAATTTCACCTCTCCCGGTTGACTCTTCCTCGAGAACTTCTCTTTTACGGATCATTGTTTCAGGTGAAAACTGGGTTCCATTGCGAGGTCTTGCTCTGGAAACACCGTTTGCTCGAGATCCGGAAAGACTATTCTCAATACTTCGTCCATATGTTCGACGGGAACTATTTCCAGTCCCTTGATGATTCTTTTCGGTACTTCTTTGAGGTCTTGCTCGTTCTCGCTGGGAATGAGCACGCGCGTGATAAGGCCTCTTTTGGCGGCAAGCAATTTTTCTTTGAGCCCGCCTATGGGCAACACGCGACCCCTCAACGTGATCTCCCCGGTCATGGCGACATCACCGGGGAACTCTTTCTTGGTCAAAGCGGAAATGATGGCCGAAGTCATCGTGATTCCTGCTGACGGGCCGTCTTTTGGTGTCGCGCCCTCGGGAACGTGGATATGAATGTCCACTTTGTTGTAGAAATCGGCTTTCAGTCCGAGTCCCCATGCACGCGAGCGCACATAACTCATTGCAGCATGGGCGGATTCCTGCATCACTTCGCCCAATTTTCCGGTGACGGTGAGTTTGCCGGATCCAGGCATAATGGCAACTTCGACGATGAGGAGTTCGCCTCCTACTTCAGTCCAGGCCAGACCCGTAGCTACGCCTATTTTTTCCTTTTCTTCCTTCACTCCGTGCCGGAATTTCGGTACGCCGAGAAATCGCGCAATCTGGGGCGCTTCTATTTCGAGCCGTTCCCCCGCTTTTCCGGCAACCACATCCCGAGCGACTTTTCGGAACACCTTGGAGATCGTCCGTTCCAGATTGCGCACCCCTGCCTCACGCGTGTAGCGTCTGATGATTCTCAAAATAGCTTTCGCTGACACGCCCACCTGTTCCGGTTTCAGACCATTGGCCTCGATCTGCTTGGGAACAAGGAAACGCTCCGCAATCTTCAGCTTTTCCAGCTCCGTGTACCCCGCGAGCCGAATGATTTCCATTCTGTCCTGGAGCGGCGCGGGAATACCGTGAAGCGTATTTGCCGTGGTGATGAACATGACCTGGGACAAATCATAGTCAACATCCAGGTAATGGTCATTGAAAGTGTGATTCTGCTCGGGATCCAGCACTTCCAGCAGTGCGGCGGAGGGATCTCCCCTGAAATCCATGCTCATTTTGTCCACTTCGTCCAGAAGCATAACCGGATTCACGGTCTGGACCTTTTTCATGCTCTGGATGATTTTTCCAGGGAGCGCGCCAATGTAGGTGCGGCGGTGCCCGCGAATTTCAGCTTCGTCCCGAACCCCTCCAAGAGAAATACGGACAAATTCCCGTCCTGTGGCTCTGGCAACAGATTTTGCCAGGGAGGTCTTTCCCACTCCGGGCGGCCCCACCAGGCACAGGATGGGACCTCGGGTTTTCTCTACGAGTTTCTGTACGGCCAGATACTCGATGATTCGTTCCTTTACTTCCTTCAGACCATAGTGGTCTTCGTCGAGGATTCTCTGTGCTCCATCGATATCCAGAACTCCCTCTGACATAGCGGACCACGGAAGGACCAGAAACCAATCAATGTAATTGCGCACCACGGTGGCTTCTGCCGACATGGGAGACATGAGTTTCAGTTTTCGAATCTCTTTGCGAACCTTGGTTTCTGCTTCTTGAGGAAGTTTCTTCTTTGAAAGCTGTTCTTCAAGCTCCGCTATCTCGTTCTTGAAGTCGTCCTTTTCCCCCATCTCTTTTTGGATAGCCCGCATTTGTTCACTGAGGTAGTACTCTTTTTGGCTTTTCTCCATTTGCTTCTTGACTCGATCCCGGATCTTCTTTTCAATCTCGGCGATTTCGATCTCGCTCTGCATCAGCTCAAGAAGCTTTTCGATGCGGCCTTTGAGAGAAGCGTGTTCAAGCAGGTCCTGTTTTTCCTCGATCTTGAAATTCAGCTGCCCTGCAATGCTGTCGGCAAGCTTGGATGCCTCGGTCATGGAACGGACGGAGGAAATGAATTCCTGCGGAACCTTCTTGTTGTGAGTCAGATAATTCTCAAATACCGTCTTCAGTCCTCGCACGAGTGCCTGTATCTCTATTTCACGTTCCTGAACCTGATCGGACAGGACATCAACTTCCACCTTGAAATACCGCTCGTTTTCCACGAATCGACTGATTCTCCCGCGGTTTCGGCCTTCCACGAAAACCTTTATGGTGTTATCGGGAAGTTTCAGCATCTGTATAATTTGTCCGAGGGTTCCTACCTGGAAAATGTCGTCCTCTTGGGGATTTGTCTGCTGAGCATTTCTCTGGGAAGCGAGAAATATCATCTTGTCCGATTTCATAGCCGATTCAAGGGCTTTTATTGAGCGATCCCTTCCCACGAACAGAGGTACGACCATATGCGGAAACACCACGATGTCTCTGAGCGGAAGGAGCGGTATCAGTACAGGCGCTACTGAAGGAGGGTCGTCCTTCTTCGAGAAAAACATTTTGCATTCCTCGCTTGGAGTTCTGGAGCACGAATCATCGGTTCACACGAAGCCAAACCGATGATTCGTGGCTCAATATGTTGAAAAGTTGCTATGCCGGCGGGCGGTCAACTGGTCATAGAAGCGGTACGGTATCAGGAGGCGGATTCGGCCTCTTTCTCGAAAACGAGTATGCACTGCTCACCATGATAGATGACGTCCTCGTTTACGATAACCTCTTGAAGATTTTTGAATTCCGGTAATTCGTACATAATGTCCAACATGGAAGATTCTAGAATTGAACGAAGGCCCCTCGCTCCGGTCTTCCGCAAGAGAGCTTCACCAGCCACCGCGCGCAATGCCTCGTCCGTGAATCGCAGTTTCACGTGCTCGAATCCGAACAGTTTCTTGTACTGTTTCACCAAAGCATTCTTCGGTTCGAGAAGAATTCGGATCAGTGCTTCCTCGTCCAGTTCATGGAGGCTTGCGGTTACGGGCAAACGGCCCACGAACTCGGGAATGAGACCGTAGTGGATCAAGTCCTCGGGCTGAACATCCTCGAGGATGTTCATGGTCTCTTCGCTTTTGGGACCTCCGATTTGGGCGTTGAAGCCCATGGATTTCATGTTCATTCTCTGATGAATGATCTTGTCCAGACCCACAAAAGCCCCGCCGCAAATGAAGAGAATATTTGTGGTGTCCACCTGGAGGAATTCTTGCTGCGGGTGTTTTCTACCGCCCTTCGGTGGAACGTTGGCCATAGTGCCTTCAACGATTTTCAGCAGGGCTTGCTGAACGCCTTCACCCGAAACGTCTCTGGTGATACTCGGGTTTTCAGTTTTGCGAGAAATTTTGTCTATCTCATCTATGTACACGATCCCCCGGCATGCCCGGGAAATGTCGTAGTCCGCATTCTGAAGAAGGGTCAGTATAATGTTTTCCACATCCTCGCCCACATATCCGGCTTCTGTGAGCGTTGTGGCATCTGCTATCGCGAAGGGTACGTTCAAGATCTTGGCAAGCGTCTGAGCCAACAGCGTCTTGCCCGAACCGGTGGGGCCGATCAAAAGAATATTGCTCTTTTGAAGCTCTACACCATCGAGGTCAGGTTTCGCTTCGATTCTCTTATAATGATTGTGAACGGCCACTGAAAGAATTTTTTTGGCCTGCTCCTGCCCGATAACGTACTCATCCAGAGATTTCTTTATCTCGGACGGATTCGGAACTTTGGAACGGGCGCGACCCATTTCCTCTTTTTCATATTCCTCCGCTATGATTTCATTACACAATTCGATACATTCATCGCAAATGTATACGGTCGGACCCGCGATCAGTTTACGCACCTCATCCTGACTTTTCCCGCAAAAGGAACAATACAGAGATGAAAAATTGCCTTTTCTGCCCGCCATAAATTCCTCCTTCAAGCTCGGTCTTTGCAGGCAGACCGTTGGTTACTCGTCCAAGGGCAGGAGCTGCACCTCAGCGTATGTTTTTGGGTTGCGCCATTCCGGGAAGTTCCCTTTGGCTGATCACTATATCTATGATTCCGTACGCTGCCGCCTCCTCACCACTCATAAAATAATCTCTTTCCGTGTCGGCTTCAATCCTGTCGAGAGGTTGTCCGGTATGTTTTTGAAGAATTTTGTTCAACTCCGTGCGCATCCGAAGGATCTCCCGTGCGTGGATCTCTATGTCCGTGGCCTGTCCCTGAAAGCCTCCCATCGGCTGATGAATGAGAATCCGTGAATGCGGCAGAGCGTGTCGCTTGCCTTTCGTCCCTGCACAAAGAAGCAGTGCTCCCATACTCGCCGCCTGGCCGATACAGATCGTTTGAATGTCCGGTTTTATGTACTGCAGGGTGTCATAAATTGCCAATCCTGAGGTAACCTGTCCGCCGGGGGAATTGATGTAGAAATTGATATCCTTGTCCGGCTCTTCGCTCTCGAGAAAAAGAAGTTGAGCAATAATCAAGTTCGCGACCACATCGTCGACGGGTGTTCCCAAGAACACGATCCGCTCTTTCAAAAGCCGGGAATAGATGTCGTAGGATCTTTCCCCGCGACTGGTCTGTTCTACAACGATTGGTACGAGCATTATTTCTCCTCTTCCTGTTTGGGAGTCTCAGCTTCGGAAGGCGGCTCTTCTTCCCTTATCTCAGCATTGTCCTGAATAAATTTGTATATCTTGTCCTGCAACACCGACGCGCGAAGGTCGTCCAGCATGCTCCCCTGTTCGAGTTGGTCTCTCAGATAATCCTCTGACATCCCGAACTGTTGAGCCCTTTCCGTAATCGCCGCGCTGAGCTCGTCATCGGAAACTTCTATAGCCTCTTTTTCACCTACGGCCTTGAGAATCAGGCCGGCCTTGACTGCTCGGATCGCGGCAGGCTTCATTTGGGCCCGCTGTGTTTCCGTTGGAGCCGGAAGGCGCTTGAGATCGATACCGTGCATCGCCAGGTTCTGCATCGATTGATTGAGGAACGTGTCCACCTGGTTTTCCACCATACCTTCCGGAACTTCGAACACGTTGCTCTCTACGAGAGCATCAACAATCTGATTCTCGATCTCTCTTTTCGTCTGGTTCTCCAACGATTGCGCGAGATCCTTCCTGATTTCTTCCTTCAAGTCGTCCAGCGTTGCATATTCGCCCAGATCTTTGGCAAAATCATCGTCCAATTCGGGAAGAATACGTTCTTTGGCTTCCTTCAGAGTGATCTCGAAAGATGCTGTTTTCCCGGCTATCGCCTTCCGTGGAAAATTCTGCGGCAAGTCCAGATTGACGCTTTTGGTTTCCTCGGGTTTCATACCTTCGAGATTCGCGTCGAATTCCGGCAAATAGAAATCGCGGCCCACCTCCAAGTGGTAATCGGTAACCGTGAGAGCCGGAACTGCGGCACCATCTACATTCGCCTTTATGTCCACAACGAGATGGTCCCCTTTAGTGACGCCTCTCGAGTCGGTAATCGGAGTAAGCCGAGCATTACGTTCTCTGAGCTTCTCAATGCGCTCGTCCACATCCTCTTCTTTCACTTCCCGGAGATATTTTTTCAGCACAAGGCCCTTATAGTCTCTCACGTCTATTGGGGGAGGCACCTCGATTTCAGCGATGTACTTGAAAGGCTTTCCCGTTTCCAGAGCTTCCGGCTCAATACTGATTACGGATACCGGAGCGATCTTGTTTTCGTCCAGCCCGGGCTGAAAGGTCTCTTCTATAATTTGGCGAGCAGTATCCGCTTCGACCTTTTCCCGGAAATAGCTGCGCAGAATGTTCAGAGGTACCTTACCCTTACGGAATCCCTTTATCTGAACGGTCTTCTTCAAATCCCGATACTGGGCATCTATGGCATCCCGAACCCGATCTTCGGGAACCTCGAATGTAAGCTTTTTCTTGACTTCACTGACATCTTCTATCTGAATGTTTGTCATATCTCCTCTTTCACAACGTGGAATAAGCAACCCCTCTTGCAGCCGTGGACGATCCGAATCGAGTTGCTCGAACCCCCGGCATCATGCCGGAACATCACGCCAATCCAGTGCCTGTATTATACGGCAAACCCCTCGAAAAAGAAAGCGAATGAGCCAAAGCGATCCGGCCCTATTTTTCTTGAACCGCCCCGGCAGTTCTGCTAGACAACTACCGTCTCGCATGGGTTAATATAATCCCTTGAACCGGCACAGTCCAGACTCCCGTCGCGAGCGTGGTGTGAGTACCCATTCACGTACCGGTGGAAAAAGGGTGTCATCGCGAGCGTAGAGAAGCAATCTCAGCCTTTAAGTATATAGATTGCTTCGTCGTTTCACTTCTCGCAATGACAGAGGTTAGGACTGAACGATTGTTGGTCTGAGACCAATGAGCTTTCACATAAGATTGGAGTGAGGAACTTTTTACAAAATATACCTCCCCGATTTCATATAGTTGGAAGCGCTATGATATGAGACAGACCGCGGCACCATGGAAGTATCCGAAATCAGTCGGCATGCGTTCCTCATGACATGGAGAATTGCTTGAACTCCGTAAATTCTGCGAATCCCCTTCTTATCAGCGTAGTAGTTCCCATTTACCGAGAAGAACGCAACGTCCGTCCTCTTACGGAAAGGCTGGCGCACGTATTCGCCCGACTCGGATGCTCCTGGGAACTGATCTTCGCACTGGACCCCAGCCCTGACCGAACCCACGACGAGATACTTCGACTTTTTGATGAACAGTATCCCATCCGGGTAATTACCTTCTCCCGGAGAATCGGCAAACCGTTGTCGTTGATCGCCGGCTTGGATCACGTGCAAGGCAATGCATGCGTGATCATCGATGCAGATCTGCAAGATCCCCCTGAACTGATAGAGGAAATGGTCAGAAAGTGGGAGGAAGGATTTGAGGTGGTCATAGCAGGGCGAGTTTCTCGTAAAGGCGAAAACTTCTTGTATTTGAAAGCTGCCCAGACCTTCTACTGGCTTCTCGACAAGATGTCCGACGTGCAGGTCCCTAAAAACACGGGTGATTTCCGCTTGCTGGATGTCCGAGTGGTGGAACAGATCCGTCGTTTCCGAGAGAGGCACGGTTTCCTGAGAGGCATGACTGCAGCGGCCGGTTTCCGCACCACGGTCATACCGTATGATCGAGATCCCCGGCTCTCGGGAAGGACGCAAATATCGTTCAGGGGAGCGCTCAATATAGCTCTGGACGGGATAGTGCCCTTTTCCAGGGTGCCGGTGAGGGCGGTTTTTGTCGTGGGAGTAAGTCTTCTTGCGATCGGTCTAGTCTCCGCCTGCGTCTGGCTGATTGCAGGATTATTGAACGGGTTCTCAAAAAACGAGCCCATTACTTTCTTGTGCATTCTCATCACGTTTCTGTCCGGGATCGTTGTGTCGAGCCTGGGCATCCTGGGCGAGTATCTGGTGAGAACATACGAGGAAACTCGAGAAAGGCCACTGTACATCGTCGATCGGATCGAGGAATCGCCGAGCCTGCACAGAAAACTCCCGGATCCGATTGAGCCTACGGCATGAAAGCACTGATAACAGGTGGAGCAGGTTTTATCGGAAGCCATATTGTGGACGAACTTGTGCGTCTCGAGTATGATGTCGTGGTGTATGACAATTTGAGCACCGGATTCAGGCGCCATCTTGTACACGGACTCGATACCGGACGAGCGACCCTGGTGGAAGGCGACATACTCGATCTGCCGCTGCTCACAGAGGCAATGGACGGAGTATCCACAGTTTTTCACCTCGCCGCGAATGCGGATGTGCGAGGCGGAACGACCGATACGTCCGTCGATCTGGAGCAAAACATCGTGGGTACGCATCGGGTTCTTGAGGCAATGCGTGCCGCTGGAGCGCAGGAAATCATTTTCACGAGCTCCGCGACTGTCTACGGTGAACCTGAGGTGTTCCCGACCCCTGAACACTACGTTCCCCTTCAGACATCGCTGTACGGCGCTTCAAAACTTTCGGCCGAAGCCATGATCCAGGCTTACGGTGAATACTTCGGCATCCGAAGCCTTTCTTTCAGGTTTGTGTCGTGGATCGGCGAACGGTACTCTCACGGAGTCGTGTACGATTTTATAAACAAGTTGCTGGCACATCCCGATGAGCTGGAAATTCTCGGCGACGGCAATCAGAAAAAAAGTTATCTGCATGTTGACGATGGAGTCAGGGGAATATTCCTCGCCATGCGTCACATGAAGGGCTTGAAAAATGTCCTCAATCTCGGTCACGAGGAATACATGAACGTGATCGATCTGGCACGAATCGTCTGTGAAGAAATGGGTTTGGAAAAAGTGAACTTCCGCTGCACCGGCGGCGTAAGAGGCTGGCTCGGAGACAGTCCCTTCGTGCATCTCGACATATCGAAAATGAAAACAGCGGGTTTCAAGCCGCTCGTCAGCATAGAAGAAGGAATACGGCGCACCGCGCGCTATCTTCTGGAAAATCGATGGCTTCTTGAAGCACGGCAAAAGTAATTGCGTATCTCTCCTGCGACGGTTGTGTTGTGAGGATTCTGGACAGGTACATCACCAGCGAGTTCTTGAAGGTCTTTACCATCTGCCTCATGGGGTTCGTCCTCGTGTTTCTGCTGGTAGAAGTCACGGACAAGATAAAATACTATTTTGAATACAATCCTCCCGGCCGGGTGATGCTCAAATATTTCCTGGTCAAACTGCCGGGCTACCTGTTTTTCGCCATTCCTCTCGCCATACTCATGGGAGGAATGCTGTCCCTCCTGATGATGGCGCGGCATTCGGAAATCATAGCCATGCAGGCCAACGGTGTTGACGCTCTGAGCGTCGCCCGGCCGGTGCTCCGTGTAGGGTTATGTGCAAGCCTCATCATGTTCGTCGCCGATGAGACCGTGATCCCGTGGTCCAACAGCTACAGCGAATATATTCAAAATGTAGAAATAGCAGGAAAAAAAGAAACCACCTTTTTCAAGAAGGATCAAATTTGGATGCGTTCGCCTGACAGCATCGCGCATATCAGGAAATTCGAAAAGAAGACGCAGATGCTTGAAGGAATTTCCATAGTGCGATGGGACCGTGATTACAATTTTCTGGAGAGACTGTTCGCTGACAAGGCCAAGTGGTGGAACGACCACTGGATTTTTTACGGGATTAATAGAATATTTCGTTCACCCGACGGCCGTTTCCAGGTGGAGAATCTGCCCTCCATGTCAGGACCTTTGAATAAGGCTCCCAGCGATTTCGACAAGGTGGAGAAGCCCGCCAAGGAGATGAACCTGATTCAGCTCGATGAATATATAGAAAAACTTCTGGATGAAGGGCAACTACCCACCCGCTATCTGGTGGACTGGCATGACAAAATAGCCTTTCCCCTGGTTTGCTTGATCATGGCAGCCCTTAGTGTTCCCTTTGCGATTAAGGTGAGTCCGAGAGGAGGCGGAATTGCTGCTGGATTGGGTTTGTCCCTTCTGGTCGCATTCAGTTTCTGGATCGTCCATACGATGTTCATAGCTTTGGGACATGGAGGACTTATTCCCCCAATCGCTGCTGCCTGGGGAGCCAACGTGATTTTCGGATTCACCGCCATGATGCTCGTACTGCAGGCAGGAACCTAAGTATTGGTTTTCGTAAGTTCAGTGGCCGATTTCATGACCAAGAGAGATTGCTTCGTCGCTGCGCTCCTCGCAATGACAGGGCTGAGCAGTGTCATTGCGAGCGACGCGAAGCAATCTGCTCCGACAAAGATGTGCGACCTGGTTTCAGAAAACCTGTGCTAACCTGGTGGATTCCCGCAGACCGGTCCGCGTTCGGGCTCTTTCACCGCACTCTCCTGAACTGTGCAAACAGGCCCGGATCAGCGCTGTCTTCGTAGACTTCAATGGATGTGAACTGATCCGGATTATCGAATCTTACGTACAGAACTTCTTCCCGAGCGCCCTGTAATTGCTGACGCAGTTCGTTACAGGAAAACTTCCAGGTTCCGTCCTGAACCGTTTCCGAAGGACCGATGCGCGACAGGCGCCGAAATGTTCCGTCCTGACGGTATTCGAGAATAAGTGTAAACGCCTGAAGGCCTTTGGCGACGAACGATCGTCCCTTGTATCCCGGTTCGTACGGTTTGTTCGGGGATTTTGTCTGATATATTTCCCAGACGCCCACGAGCTGAGCCGTCTTCCCGTTCTCTGTCGTGCTTTTCTTCTCCACCTGGCCGAAGAGGGGAGAAGAGAACAGACACAAAACCGTGAGACCTGCCGTGACAACTAAGACCAGGCCTTTGACCTTCACGTTATTCTCCTTGGGAGTTCCGGATTCGAGAAACGAGCAGGGATTAAATCACCCAGGTATGCTGGAACAGTCCAAGCCCGCCTGCGAGCCGACCGACCGCATATTTCGGGTCAATCAGATATCTCGCCTGCAGATCCCGAACAGACACATCTCAGCATTGTCGCCCTCTCCCGGAGAGACTGAACCCCTACCGGCGACACGAATTTGTCTTGAGGCGAGCGGACCTATAGCATAAACTGTGGAGTTTCGCAAGGTAGACGTAATCATTCAGGTACTCCGGGGAAGTGCGTAACTTCTGTCATTGTAAGAAGGGCAACGGCGAAGCGAACCCGATAGTTATACCGGTTCTCGAAAATTGTGTCGGATTTGCTCATAATTCTGGCCCCCAAGCCGGTGGTCCAATCAAGTCATAGCGGGGAGCGGAGCGACGAAGCAATCTCGATTTTGGTCGGTTGGAGATTGCTTCAGGCTTTGCCCTCGCAATGACAATCTTCCAACAGTTTCGCGTAATCAAAACCGACATTACTTTCGAGAATCCCAATAAAGGCGGAGTTTCCTTCCCTGCCCTCGCAATGACAGCCTTGTCCCACCTGTAACTGAATGGATACAGGTAGACCTTTTTTCTTGATACTGGCATCATGGATGGGCATGAATCCCGGGGGTATTGCATCATGAATCGAATTCTCGAAAGAGTATCGTTCCTGTGGAGTGGTCAGGCTCTCGTCGGATTGATCGTTTTGATAGCAGGGCTGTTCATCGTCTGGGAAGGCATTTTCAAGCTGAAGGAATTATGGCGCCAGTTCTCGCCGTATCTTCCTTTCTCGCTGCCTCCGGACGTGGCTCAGCGTATGCAAACGGCTCTACCGTACGTGTTTTCTGCTTTTGTGACCACAGTGGGGTCGCTTTCCGCCGTTCTCATGGGTGTCTCCTGGGGCTTTTCGGGACTGGGAGAAGTGGTTGGCTCAAGGAAGAAGGGCCGGCGGCCGTCTGTTTTTCATGCGCCCGAGCTCGTTGCCGAATCGGTGAGAACCGGACAAGCACAATATTGGCGTTCGTATTCGCCGATTTTGCGTATCTTAGGGCGAATATGGGCTCCGACGCGGTTCATGAGCCCCATTTCTTACAATATTATCAAGAAAATACTTCGTTCGTCATTAAAACTTGGGCTTCTGGCCATAGTGATCGCTCTGTTCGCGTACGGTCTTCACATGGTCCCCGTGCTGTTGAAGAAATATGCTAATGTGTACCTGCCGCTTCATGTGCCGTCACCTGCACCGCTCTATGTGCTCATCGCACTTGTGCTCTGTATTAATGCGATCATTGCCGTCACCCTGTTGCCTTTTCGGAAAAGTTCATTCGTACGTACGTGCGAGAACGTTCCGGTAGCCGGGCGAGGCGATCCGCTCATGTTTTTTGCCCTCCTGGAAGAAGCGGCGAAGCTCCTGAGCACGAAAGGCAGCCCAGACCAAAGACCTGTCAGGTTCAGCAAGCGTGACGATCCGTTCACGAAAGGGACATTGGTGGAAAATTTTCCCCATCGGGTTCGTTCCTACTCCAGGCCGGCCGGTTATTTGTGTCTCCCATTAATCTTCCTCTTGCTGGTTATGGGTTTTTCCAGATTGATCCACTTCAACAGACCTGTAGCCCCCATTCCGTACATGGATTTTTTGACCACCTACTTCTTGGATTACCTTATGGAGGTGTTTTTTGCGATAGGACTCATCGTCACGGGACTGTACGTCGCGGATTGGGCAAGAAAGCTTTTTGACGTGCGCACGTATCGTTCCAGCGTCGTGTTCTGCCATGCGGATGCCGAAACCCATCCGGAAAAGGCCGGTGTCCCGGCGAGAACTCCAGCCGATGTTCCGTGGCAAAACGATGGCGGAACGGATGAGCGGTTCGCACGATGGGCGCGAGAACCGGAAGGAGGCAGGAGATTTGTGGTGGAAGCCTGCTGGGCGGAGATTCTGTCCGAATCCGAGAGCGGAGAGGCCCCCCGATTCCTCATCCACATGAAGGAATCTCCTTCGTTGGATATGGCCATGTCCCGGATCTTGACTTTGCCGTTTTGCGTAAGTTTCGAAACCAAGGCCCCCGTGTGTCCGGTGCCGTTTCAAAAAGAGGAAAGACCGCTGGATTGATACGAACGCGGCTTCAAGAAGTAAGATGGCGGGACCCTCTTTAGAAAGAGGGTCCCGCCCAACCAAGGCAGCATTACGGGGAAGTCTTTACGGATAACCTCCCCGCGTGCTTTCCGAGCGTTCCGCGTACGCTGACAGATTAGAGTTCCAGCCAGGAGTGGGAGTAGAGCGATTGACCGAGCAGCAGCCTGGCTGTCTTCACATAATCCACCTCTTGCTTGCTCATGCCGGAGGTATCCACTTCTTCTCCGTCCATGATCCGGCCTACGAGATTTTCAAGGTCCATCATCTGATCGTGGGCCAGGGATACGATCACTTCGTCAAATCCATCCAAAATAGCCGAATAAATTCCGCATTTCTTAAGAATGCACAGATAAACCTGGTTCAGGATATCACGGAGCTCGTCGGGAGATCCGTTGGACACGTTCGAAAGACCGCAGGTGGATTTTGAGCCGGGTGCCAGGTCGGGCAGCCACTGCATGAAGGTCGTGCAACCCTGGAGTTCCTGCTGCTGAGAGGACACCGGAACCACAATCGGATCGAACCAGATCTTCTCAAGATCGATCCCCAGTTCTCCTGCCTGGGTCATCATGCTGTCCAAAAGGACCGCGCGCTCGTTCTCGTCCCTTGGAATGCCTTCAGGACCCCACATGAGCCCAACCATGTCGCAGCCGTATTTCCCGACCAGCGGCAATTGAAGCGCCATACGCTCCGGTGTGGCCATGATGGAGTTGATCACGGCGGGCCCCTGTTTGGGGACATACACCTGGAGACCGGCTTCTACGGCTTCGCTGTTGGTTGTATCGAGGAACAGCGGTAGGTCAGTAACTTCCTGTACAGCCTTAACAAGCCATTGCATCATTTCGGGACCGCCTTTTCGCGCGGGACCGACGTTCAAATCCAGCACGTCCGCTCCCTTTTCGGTGAGTTTTACGGCCCACTCCTGAATAGGTTTCGGATCCCTCTCCCGCATGGCATTGCCCGTATACTTGGACATAATGTTTATGTTTTCCGCCACCACTTTTATCATCTACAGCACCTCCAGATTTCACTCCCGTTCCTGCGCGGAACGCATCTAAAAATAAAAAAAGAAATAACACAGTCCCGCCCAGGATCAAAGGATAAATCGCCCCCTTTTTCCTGCGCTGTTGGCGGAAGGTGTAAGGATGCGGAGAAGAGGCAAACGCCTCTTCTCCGAACAGTTATCAGAAATCGGCCTACGCGTAATTCTGGCGAAGGTACGCAGGAATGTGCGCTCCTTCTCTTGGGCCGATAGCAATCTCCCATCCCGGCAGCTCTTCTTCCAGATCGCCGCTGATTATTGCTGCAGCTCCGGGAATGACCAGCTTTCTCGTCTTGGTCTTGTCTTCGATTCCGGATTTCTTGACAAATGGGCCGATGAGATCGCCCACGAACTTTCCTGCAGCCCATGCCGTCAACACGGAAAGGCCATCCGTGTTCAACACCAGAAGCCATGAAGGAATCCGGCTGGCTTCGACTTCTCCGGACACGATGAAGTACGTGAGGGAGAAATTGCTCGTGATGAGAATCGGTGAGCTGTCGCCCGGGTTTCCGATAGGGTAAATACCCTGCTCGGTGGTCATGGGCCGCTGCGGGTCTGTGAAAATGTTCAAGCGCTGCAGCAGCAACGGGAAAAGCAACTCTCCGCGCAGATCGCTCAAGATGGCAATGCCGCCGTATTTGGAAATAAACGTGCCTGCCATAAGCGCTTCGTCGACGGGATTGTCGGCCATTTCAGCAGGAAAAACGATAGTCGGGAACCCCAGCGGCCTGTAGAGTTTTTCCAGAGCAAGCCGGCGAATCATGACGTTGTCCCGAAGGGTCTCCGCCAGATTGCGCGAGCCCGCATCCAAAACGATGTCCTTGTGCCCCTTTTCCACGAGCTTCGCACTCAGTTTCGCAACATCACCGACCGTGCCGGCTTTCACCGTCACCGGGCAGTCATATTCCTTGGCAAGATCCGATATTGCGTCCAGATTGGATTCCGTCGCCGCGTACAGGAGAGGTTTCATCTTTCCCACTTCAGCCAGCGCCGCTTTGAGCGAATCGACCTTGTCGCTCATGAGGACCAGGGCCGCTCCGGCATCCGAAGCCTTCTTCGCAAGCTTGGCAAACCGTCCCGAATCGCCTGCGTCTTTCAGTGCGATCAGGTCGGGTTTCAACGTGAGTCCGACCCGTTCGTATTTCAGCTCTTTGAAAGCCTTTAGTTTTGCGTTTACGGACTTGTCGTCTTCGGATGTGGTTACCAGACATCCAAGACAGGTGGGGTTGTTAAACGTTTTTTCATGCCTGAAGAGAACCGTTTCTCCACCCGCCTTTGCGGCTGCGTCACCCACACCTATCTGGACCGTTCGGATAGGGGGAGCAGATGCTGATGCGAGTTTTTCCTTTGCATCTTCCGACACATAGGGACATGCCGAAAGTTCCGCTTTACCAGCGGCCAGGTTCATGGCGAAGGCGAGGCAGGTGGGAACGCCACACTCTCCGCAGTTCTTTTTGGGCATCATCTTGAAAATTTGAATTCCCGAAAGCGCCATAGATTACAACCTCCCTCTCGAGGCGTTATCCCCAAGTGAAGAATTAGAAAAACGAGCAAGGTATAGAGGGGCTCCCGATGATGGAGCCCCCCGATGAGCCCGGATCATCTGCATGATCCGCATATCTGGTGAAATTATCCGACGATGGAATCCATGGTCGTTGCCGGATGGTCCTTTTCCTGGAGGAACGGCAGGATCTCGTCTTCCGTTACGCCCACGGTCTCATCGGCAATCCTGTCTGTGAGCTTGGAAACGCCTCTCTCTTCGCCCAGTCTGTCGATCTTTTCCCTGAGCATTTCTTTGAGCGCTTTCGGCAGCCACACCAATCGCAGGATACCGCCTTCAGCCGCCACGAACTTCTTTGACCCGATGTACAGCTTGCTGTGGCCCACAAAACCAGGGGTGATGTTTCCGCCACCGGCGCTTCCCGCCAGGGTCGTGAACTTCATACCGCACGGGGTCGGTCCCTTGTAATCGCGGTCAACGGTCATGACTCCGTTGGCCACAGGCAGCACTGCTGCGATGCACTCGAAACACCCGCACGAGGTCATAGGATCTTCCATAATGGAATACGCGTTGTACTTCTGAACCTTGCCGCGAGAAGCCTTCTGAACGAACTCGTTGACGCCTTCCCACTGGCCCAGGCGCTGGTCGACGACTTTTCCCTTTTCGATGGGCTGGTTCGGCCCCGTGGGATTGATCTCGAAAGAAGCCTTGCAGTCCAGCCAGTTGTAAGCGCCGCACAGTCCGGTTCGTTCCGGTGTCACCACGCACACGTGTGACGGAGCGAAGCTCTGGCACAGGGTGCAGGAGTAAAAGATCGCCTCGTCTTCGTCGGTCATACCTTCGACTCGGGCATCTCTCACCGTGTACGTGGAACGGGCTTTGGCCAACAGTTCCTCGACTTTGTCCTTTTCCGTAAAAATCTTCACCTGGACCTTGTCGAGCACCGAACCGAAGTCCTGGTGATACTTGGCGTGGAGAATCGAGCCTATATGGGACAGACTGAATCCCTTGTCCACAGCGCCCTTACCGATGCGGACCCAGGCAATATCCCTCTGTCCTATGTGCATCAGGCCCTGGGCGTAGTTGATAAGGTGGTGGATCTGACGTTCCAGAATGGGTTCGAAGTCGCTCTGCATCTTGCGGCCCGCGACTTCCACCAGGATTCCAAGAGGCATACGGGTGCCGGCTTGGATGTCCTTCAGGTCAGGCCCGATGACTTCCACCTTGCCGTCTTCCACCTCATTCATGTCCTTCATGAGGGTGAGCTCGACGGCCTGCGTCTTTCCGCCGCCTGCTTCCATATAGATGTCTTCGCCGCGGATTCTTTCGCCCTCGAAGGCCGGACCGTAAGCCACGGGAACGGGAACTTCCGTCACGGTGACTTTGAGGCCGCGGACTTCAATGGCTTTTGCCACGATCTCATTATGAGGAATGTTCGAGATGACGTGTTCATACGTACACACGCCGGTGGGAAGGATTTGCGGAATGGGAGTGTCCGCGATGGTTGGGAAGCCGTAGTTGATAACGCCTGCGGCTGCTGCATACCACTCGTCGCTGACGTCGCCCAGCGCCAAAACGAATGCGAAAACACGGTCTTTATTGTAAATGAGGACTTTGCGGAAATCGCCCGGCTCAATGCCACCAAAGCTCAAAGCTGCTCTCGTGGCAAAGCCCACTGCGAAAATCGCTGAAGAAATATCAGGACCGAAAGGAACCAAACGAGTCGGCCAACCGATCTGGACGCCCGCTTCGCGCAACTGTTGCGAGAACGTGGTTCCCTGATGGCTTGCGGCCATGAATACGTAGAGGTTCTTTTTCTGGAGTTCCAGGGCCATTTCGGCCGCTATTTCTTTCGTAGGAGCTGATCCCACGACAGCGGCAAAACCGGGAGCCGTGCCGTCCACGAATTCAACGCCTCTTTTTCTCAAGATTACGTCATCCGCAGCGCCAAGCCACAGTTTGTCGTCGGTGGGATCTTCAGCGGGGAGATAGAAATCCGGCTCCTCGAGATAGCGAAGCGCCTCAAAAATTTCATAGTTGAACAAACTGGCCATGCCCGCATCCAGAACCGGTCCCAAATAGGGAAGATGGTTCTTTTCGCGAACGAGGGGTGGAATGAGCTGTTCTGCGCGATCCAGTACGACCCCTGCATCACCCAGGCATTTTACCGGATAGCCCAGGATTCCGTAGATGACTGGCAGGTAGTAACCGGTATTCGGGAAAGATATCTCTTTCTTTTTGCCGTACTTCTGCACAGCCTTTTCATATCTCTTCCGGGTCTTTTCATAGACCTTGTGAGCGCCGGCAATGACATTTGCTGCGATTATCTTAGACACTGTTTATTTCCTCCTGTGGAAATTTGTGGCTGATAAACGGGGAGGAGCCATGTCCTCCCCCGATTTGGAGCCGAAACTCACAATTACCCTGCTATGTCCCTACGCATGGCCATATCCATGAGCACGCGGTCTCTGGCTTTGTCTATTCCGAGAGCCTTGCGCTTGGCGTCGATTTGCGCGATGCAGCGTTTCGCCATTTCGTAAGGATCTTTCTCCACGAAATCCCAGTTTGCGCCATAGACTTTCTCAATGTCCTTGAACAGGTAATTGGTGCACACGTCTTCGTTGATGGTGGGGAAGCCCACTCCGAAAAGCACGTACGCGCCCGAGGCGACAAAGTACTGCCCGATGGACACGGCCTTTTCACTCATCCATTCCGGTGCCACGCCCACGGCAGGCAGATCGGAAATGTCGTCACCGAGGCCTCCGTCTCTCACCACTGCAGTGGCGGCCATCAGGATTCTCGTGTTGTCCACGCAGGATCCCATGTGGAGGGCAGGCGGGATACCAACGGTCTCGCACACCTCGGCAAGACCCGCACCGCAGTATTTGGATGCGGCTTCAGGAGTCAGCAGCCCTGCTTTTCCAAGGGCGATGGCCGAACAACCGGTGGTAAGAATCAACACGTCGTTCTTCATGAGTTCCTTGGCGAGTTCCACATGAAGGTAATCATTCTTTACGCGGGCGTTTCCGCAGCCAACGATACCGGCAAGACCCCGGATGCGTCCGTTGATGATGTTGTCGTTCAGCGGACGATAGCTGGCACGGAACATCCCGCCGAGCATATAGTTGATGGTCTCGTGGCTGAAGCCCACCACCATGTTCTGCTGCTCGGTGGGAATCGCAACTTTGTTTTTGTCACGGTTCGGGAAGTTGTCGATGGCGTCCTTAACAATGGCTTTTGCCGTTTCGAGGCCATAACGCTCATCGTACGCATAATGTTTGTATGCGCCCTGCATCTGAGCGATGGGGCTGGTTGTGACGATTTGGGTATGGAAGCATTTGGCCAGTTCGGCGACTCCCTGCATGACGCACTGCACGTCTACGACCATCGCTTCCAGTGCGCCGGTAATAATGGCTATTTCCTGCTGCAGATAGTTTCCGGCGATGGGGATGCCGTGGCGCATGAGGATTTCGTTCGAGGTGCAGCAAATACCGCCGAGGCTGATGCCGCCTGTGGCTCCCTTGCTTCTCGCATATGCGATCATCTCGGGATCCTGAACAGCCTGAACGATGATCTCGGACAGTGAGGGCTCATGACCGTGCACGATGATGTTCACGGTGTCTTCTTTCATGCAGCCCAGGTTCACTTTACCGAGAATGGGAACCGGTGTTCCGTACATGATGTCGGAAAGATCCGTTGCGATCATGGAACCGCCCCAGCCGTCCGCAAGGGCGCACCTGGTGGCCAGACGAATGATGTGTTCCATATCCTGGTTCACACCCATGTGGGTCATGTGCATGACTTCCACGACGGGCCGGTCGATTCCCTGAGGAATTACGCCTTCATTTCTCCAGATTTCCTGCCGTTTCAGAGGAGCCCGTTTGATGTTCGTTATTTCACCGTCCTGCTGGCCGTATTGAGCCAAGGCTTTTTCACCGAGTTCGATGGCTATGTCCTTTACTTCCCGGCCTTCTGTCGGAATATCGTAGTCCATGGCTACGGCCATGAGTTTAGGCACGTCTTTGATGCTGTAGTCGGGAAGTTCACCTTTCGCGGCATGAAGGAACGTATGAGCAACATGCCGGCCGTGGTCGCTGTGAGCGGCCGCGCCCGCAGCAATCATTCTTGCGAAATTTCGTGCGGCAATGGTCTCCGGAGTTGCGCCGCACAGACCGGTTCTTTTCTTACGCTCTTCCGGAGTTTCGGTCTTGCCCTTGGGCGGAAGAACCCGGCACGGGCCCATGTTGCAGATCTTGCAGCAGGTTCCGCCCTTGCCGATGGGGCAGGCGGTCATCGTTCTGGCTCGATGAAAAGCAGTGGAATAGCCTTCCCTGTCTGCTATTTTCAGGCCTTCGAGTGTAGGAGCGTCAATCGCGTGCTCGGTCCAGTCAGCTGGGCCAATCTCCTTCTTCTTGGGCGGGGCTGCCACCACGGCAGGTCCTTCGGCTCGTGGGGCTGCTGCAGGAGCCGAGACCCCAAAAAGGCCCTTCAGGGCTTGAATTGCTCCTGCCAAATCTTTCAAGTTTTGAACGTCATCTTTGGTCAATCCCATAAGCGCTTCCCCTTCTTCATCTGCCGGCTTGGCAGCCACTGCAGGTTTTGGCGGTGCTTTCTCTACCTTTGGCTCAGGCTTCGGCGTGGGTGCCGGTGCTGCCGCTTTGGCGGGCTCGGGTGCGGGCTTGGGTTCCGGTTTCTTTTCTGCGGGTTTTGCCGCAGGAGCCGGAGCGGCTTTCGGAGCGGCTGCAGCCTTGGGCGGAGCAGCGGCTTCGGGTACCAGAGAAAAATCCACACCCATGGCATCCAGGTTGGTCTCAACCAACACGTTGGATAAATACTTGCGGAGATGTTCCAGAGTCTTGGGGTGCCTGAGGATGAGAATGTCGGAACCGGCCTGAAGTGCGCTCAAGGCAGTAATCGATTCCAAATTGATCCCGCGGACGCTCGCGTCTCCCAATTTCGGATCGTCCTTGGTGGGGAGCTTCGCTTCTTTGGTTTTCCAGACCTCCTCAGCCACATTGTTGATGATCGGATACTGCAACTTATCGTCATTCTGGGTCAGTGCAGCCTGCCGAATCCTCTCCATGATGGAATAGCAGTATTCCATGCCGTAGCCCACAGAACCGGTCGTGGGATCGACGAGGATTTTGTCGTTGGCTACGCCCAGGTTTTCCAGGAGAATGTTGAGCTGTTTGGCAAGGTTGATATCAATGGGCGAATTCGCAGCCACAACATGTTTGTACGCAATTGCCGCCGCTCCCACCTGTTTGTAATTACCTTCGGTTACCGGACCGATGACCACATTGAGGCCCGCGCATGCTTCTGCAACGGCCTTGAGGACCTCGGTATTCTTTTCGTCGTTAGACGTTCCCCAGACGATCAGGGGCACGTTGATGGCTTCGGCAACTTTCTTGGCGGTTTCAGCCGCATGTTCCGCGGAAAGATTCTTTCCGTTGGGGTCGGTTCCTGCGAGCCACAGGGCGACGATATCTGCCTTGTACACATCGACGCACTTTTTAGCCCAAGCAACAGGATCGCCCATAACGTCCTTAAAAGGCGCTTTTGCTTCTTCGGCCCACTCTTCGGGTTCAATATCGAGGACTTGCAGGGCCAATTTGGGGGGATTAGGGGTTTTGCCTTCGAAGGAGTAGAAACTGTAGCCTGTTTCCCCCCCCACAACAACTTCTGATCCTGGTTTCCCTATTTTGATTTCGCGGATTTTTCCGGAGTATTTTACTTTTGGCAGTTCAGCCATATGCCACCTTCCTTAGCCGGGGTATGATATGTAGCCTTAAATGAGAAATAATGACTCAGGCGGGGTTTTTCCTTTTTTCGCTCCCAAACCAATCCTTTGAATAGAAGTAGCGCTCCGCGGACGTCAAATACCTGTTCACGGGCTTGCTTTCTTCGCCAACATTGACGTGGTTGATATTCTGGCGCCACTGATACCGGTCCTCATCCGGGCTCGGGGCGTAGGTGGGCATCAGGATCTGAACCTTTTGCCCGTCGAACCGTTCTTTTTCTTCGTACTTGTCTCCAGCCATAACGGGACTCCTCTCTCTTATTCGAGATGTTTGTGACGGCAAATAGCTGCCAAGGGTTTACTTTTCCCGAGAATCCGAGATGCGATGGATAAGCCCTATTATTATGGAGGACTGTGCCATCCGATGCAACGAATTTTTTGATATTTAGCGTAGATAGTACGTTTTTTAAAAACACGCGCGCAGCGTAGCACCTCAAGGTACTCCCGAGATCAAAAATTTCCCGACATACAGTGATGCCAGCCGATTACAGCGGTTGCAAACAATAATGTCCGTTCGGGTGAGCGCCCACCTCGGGCTTCCCACACTTCGGGCAACGCGGATCCGTCAAGCCTTCGTTCGGGAACCCCAGAGGTCGGCTGTACCAGTCGGCCGAAATTTTTTGGAACTGGTATGTGCTTTCTCCATCCACTCCCTATCAAGGCCTGTTCCCCTGACTCCTCTTATTATCGGCGCACGGCGTTCCGCGATTCCTGAACAGGACTCATATCAGAAAAACGCGGATCTCGATAGTCCGGCTGTTATTCTCTCGGCCACGCGTCGGGTCGCTCAGGAATACGCAAGCCGTTACAGCCTCACTGAAGGCTTGGGCCTCCGGGAAAGATAGTCCAACCGATTCAACGCGTTCACCATGGCTTTGGCAGAAGCCACGAGTATGTCTTCGTGGGCTCCCTTTCCCGTGGCCACATTGCCGTCTTCTTCGAGACGGATTGTGGCTTCGCCCAGCGCGTCTGTGCCGCCGGTGATTGCGCTGATGGAAAACCGCAGGAGTGTCGGCCTGCGGCCGGTCAGTTTCAGAATGGTGTTGTACATCGCGTCAACCGGGCCGTTGCCCAACTCGGCTCCGTGGAATTCGGCTCCTTCCACCAACATGCGTACGGTGGCAGTGGGGACCACGTCGGACCCGGACATGATCGTGGCCGACAGGAGCTTGTAGGTTTCCGCGATCCTGAGCACCTCCTCCGCGATTATCGCCTCTATGTCCTCATCGAAAACGGTTTTCTTGCGGTCCGCCACCGCTTTGAATCTCGTGAACGCACGATTGGTCTCGTCATCCGTGAGGTCGTATCCCAGAGCCTTCACACGTTCCCGGAATGCGTGCCGTCCCGAGTGCTTTCCCAGGACCAGGGCAGACTTCGCTATTCCCACGGACGCGGGGTCCATGATCTCGTATGTGGTTCGCTCCTTTATAATCCCATCCTGGTGAATTCCGGATTCATGAGCGAAAGCGTTGGCTCCCACGATGGCTTTGTTGGGCTGAACCGGGATACCGGTAATCGAGGTTACCAATCTGCTCGTGTGGAATATCTGCTCCGTCATTATGCCGGTTTCAAAGGAAAATGTGTCTTTGCGGGTTCTGAGAATCATGGCGATTTCTTCGAGAGCGGCATTCCCTGCACGTTCGCCGATCCCGTTGATGGTGCATTCGACCTGCCTGGCTCCCGCTTTCACGCCCGCAAGGGAATTGGCCACTGCAAGGCCCAGATCGTTGTGACAGTGCACCGAAATAATGACTTTTTCTATGCCGGGAACTTTTTCCCGGATCGCCCGGATCATCGATCCAATTTCATCGGGATACGAATAACCCACGGTATCCGGAACATTGATGGTTCCTGCGCCCTCGCTGATTGCGGTCTCGATCACCCTGCACATGAACTCGGGGTCGCTGCGGGTCGCGTCTTCGCAGGAGAATTCCACCCAATCGGAGAGGGAGCGTGCAAGGCGCACGGCATGGCCTGCCCTTTCTATGACTTCTTCACGGGACATTCTCAATTTATGCTGCAGATGGATGTCGCTGGTTGCAATGAAAGTATGGATTCCGGGAAAACGCGCTTTTTCGACTGCCCGCCAAGCAGTCTCGATGTCTTCCGCGACGGATCTGGCCAGCCCTACGATGCGCGTGGTCTTCAGTTCCTTGGCAATGTGGGCTACGCCTTGCCGGTCTCCCTCAGAGCTTGCCGGAAAACCCGCTTCGATGATATCGACTCCCAGTTTTTCGAGCTGCCTTGCAAGCTGGAGTTTCTCATGCTGGTTCATGGTTGCTCCGGGTGACTGCTCGCCGTCCCGGAGGGTCGTGTCAAAGATAAAGATCCTTTCTGACATTGGGTCCTCCAGAGATGTACTGCGGGTAAATTTCGCGATACCTGAACGTAGTCCGCACAGCTTATAACATTTTGCTTCGAATACGTGAAATGGGGGACGAACTTCTTGTAAGAAGTTCCTCCCCGAACCCCACCTCAAGAACTGTTAGCACTCGCCGGCATCTGCATTTCCGCCGAGGAAATGCAGATGCCGGCGCATGATAGAAGTTTCTGGGAGGGGGTCTGGGCGGGACACTCTTTACAAAAAGAGGGTTCCCCCTTCCTTACTTTTTTGAAAGCGCATTCGTATCATATCCTCCAACAAGTTTTTCGCAATCATCTTGCGCTTCATTCTTGTGCAATCTTCATGTTCCGGAATTCTCTGCCGGGGATACTTCCTGCAACGCGCTTTCCTGTTCCGAGTCTGGTTCGGGTAGTTTTTTTCTGGCCTGCACGTACAGGACTATCGTCATGACTGGTCCGGACACGACGTACGCCGCGCACAAAAGAAATAGTACCACGGCAGGCGCTGAGGCAATCAAAGCGAGCATGAGAACGAAAGCCACAGTGGAGCTGAAAGGCTTCTGCTTCACCAGGGTGAGATCCTTGAATGCATGAAATTTGATGTTGCTCACCATGAAAAACGCCAGACCCGTGGTGACCAGTAGCAGAATAATTCTGAAATCAGCGGGGTCCAGTTCAAGCTTGTGAAAAAAGAGAACCAGGGTGGCGACCATGGCAGCTGCAGCTGGAATGGGTAGTCCGTTGAACCGCTTGGGATCTATACTTCCCGACTGGACGTTGAATCTCGCCAGGCGAAGAGCGCCGCATGCGACGAACAGAAAAGCGCTGATCCATCCGACCCTTCCCATGGAAACCAATACCCACATGTACATCAGGATTGCCGGAGCCATGCCGAAGGAAATTACGTCGGCAAGAGAATCAAGTTCCAATCCGAACCTGGTTGTGGTCTTAGTGAGACGCGCGACTTTGCCGTCGATGCCGTCGAAAAAACCTGCGGTGAGGATGAGTGCTGCTGCCCATACGAATTCCTGTTTGATGGCAAGGACAGTGCCGTAAAATGCGCAAAATATGCTGCCCAGGGTGAGAAGGGATGGAAGAATGAATATCCCCTTCTTCATTTTATTGATCTGAATGCGACGTCTGGGCGGCCTTGGGGCGAAATCCTCGCCTTCCAATCGTCTTCTCTTTTTGAAAAAAGGTCTTCTTTTTCGAGCCATGGGTCCAACCGCCTTGCAGCTACTCGGAACAGTAAGAAAATCGTCTGCCATCTGTTTGTCCAGGGCAAGACCCTCCGGCGCACATTTGCCTTCGTGGAGATTTTTCCGTCCAACACGAAGAGAAAAACCCAAAAAAATCCTGAATCATTCGGAATGATACCCTATTTTTCCGTCAATAGCCATGTATTATACGGATTCGCTTTTTTACAGG